>Ga0207888_100249_pt1 | contig 27690 bp, 25 predicted proteins | sample LinPmetageLP43_FD_184055 | JGI IMG/M metagenome (GOLD analysis project Ga0207888, IMG submission 184055) | Marine viral communities from the Pacific Ocean - LP-43 (SPAdes) | ecosystem: Environmental > Aquatic > Marine > Oceanic | place: Pacific Ocean | collected 2010-08-27 | reverse complement strand
GAAGTCATGAGCGAAGTGATGCAGAAAGCCTTGGCTATGCAATATGATGCTCCTGCGTCAATTCAATAACCGTGTTGCACTCAGCTCCTGCAACCGCCTAGGATTATTTATTAAAAGGTGGTTTGAAATGAAAATGATCAAAGTATTGCTAGTAATTGCTGCTGTCAGCGTATCTTCATTGGCAATGGCAGAAGGCGGGTCTGACCGAATTTTTGATCGCGCGCATGCGGCGAACAAAGCTGCGATGCAAGCCTATTGCGATGCAAGCCTATAAGTAGGCACCAAGCAAGAGAAATATTCGTACAACATTTATCAGCCAACCTGACATAAATGTAATCAAGCAACAGGTTGAAATGTGGCAATTTGTAGGTATGAGGGTCGTAGTATTAATTTGCGATCGCAAACCATAGCATCAAACTCATGCGCTCGGATCGGATTGATTCAACCTGGTTTTAAAATTTCAATCTCGGATTACTAAGCTTAAGGGGCTTATCAGAATGCATTATAAAACCTCAAGACGAACCTTCGTTAAAGGCTTGACCGCCGCTGGTATTGTCGGAGGCCTAGGTTTGTGGCGTACCCCGGTTTGGGCTCTTACTAGTCCCGGCCAACCGAACGTACTGGCCGGCTCGCAGTTTGATCTGGTGATTGGCGAAACACCCGTCAACATCACTGGTAAAACGAGGCTGGCTAAAACTATCAACGGTTCTATGCCGGGGCCTATCTTGCGTTGGCGCGAGGGCGACACCGTCACTTTAAGGGTGCGAAATCGCCTCAAAGAAGACACGTCGATTCATTGGCACGGCATTATTTTGCCGGCAAATATGGATGGCGTGCCCGGCCTAAGCTTTGCTGGCATAGCGCCCGACGGCATATACGAATACACGTTTAAACTCAATCAGAACGGCACCTATTGGTATCACAGCCATTCCGGACTACAGGAACAGGTTGGCGTGTACGGCCCATTGATCATTGATGCCATTGAGCCTGAGCCCTTTGCCTATGATCGCGATTATGTAGTGATGCTCAGCGATTGGACAGATGAAGATCCGGATAGAGTTCTCAGTAAGCTGAAGAAGCAGTCCGATTACTACAACTATCACAAACGTACCGTCGGTGACTTCGTCGATGACGTCGGTGAGAAAGGTTTGTCTGCCACGCTTGCAGACCGAAAGATGTGGGCTGAGATGAAGATGAGCCCTACCGATCTTGCTGACGTCAGTGCGTTTACTTACACCTATTTGATGAATGGTCACGCTCCCAATGGCAATTGGACCGGGCTTTTCAAACCAGGTGAAAAAATTCGTTTGCGCTTTATTAATGGCTCTGCAATGAGCTATTTCGACGTGCGTATTCCTGGCCTAAAAATGACTGTCGTTGCTTCCGACGGGCAGCACGTTCATCCGGTTAGCGTCGACGAGTTACGTGTTGCAGTTGCTGAAACGTATGACGTAATAGTCGAAGTTTCAGATCAAGAGGCGTACACCATTTTTGCACAATCCATGGATCGCACAGGTTATGCGCGAGGCACCTTAGCAATCCGCGAAGGCTTAAGTGCTCCGGTACCCGAAACAGATCCTCGGCCTTTGATTTCCATGAGTGATATGGGTATGGACCATGGGGGTATGTCGGGCATGAGTGGTATGGACCACAGCAGCATGCAAGGTGACATGGGCACAATGGATCACAGCAAAATGGCAGGCATGGATCATTCTGCGATGTCTGGTATGGGTGCCAGCATGCAGACTCATCCCGCATCAGAGGAAGGTAACCCGCTGGTCGACATGCAAACCATGATGCCCACGCCTAAGTTGGACGATCCTGGCATTGGCTTGCGCGAAAATGGACGTAGAGTACTCACTTACGCTGACCTTAAGAGCACGTTTGAAGACCCCGACGGCCGGAAGCCAAGTCGCACGATTGAGTTGCACCTTACCGGACATATGGAAAAATTTTCGTGGTCTTTTGACGGTGTTCCGTTTGCAGATGCAGAACCTGTGCGCCTGAAATATGGCGAGCGCGTAAGAATCATTTTGGTAAACGACACCATGATGACGCACCCCATCCATCTTCACGGCATGTGGAGCGATCTGGAAGATGAGAACGGCAACTTCAAAGTCCGCAAACACACGATTGACATGCCGCCTGGGACTAAACGCAGCTACCGCGTTACCGCAGATGCGCTAGGTCGATGGGCTTATCACTGCCATTTGTTGCTACATATGGACATGGGCATGTTCCGCGAAGTGCGTGTCGAAGAGTAGAGGACTAAACAGATGAACCTACCCATACAACGTAAAGCTCTAATTGGTTTCGCCCTTTCCTTCGGGTTAAGCACACTATTCGCTGTGCCTTTGGCATTTGCTGACGAGTCGAGAGCTGAGGCGAAAACGCATCAATCAACGAGTGCCAACCCGACATTGGCGGAAAGCCATCTGCAGCAGGGCGAATCAATAGAGCTCGAAGCGATAAACCACGACGGAATGGATCACGGTTCGATGGAGCATGACATGATGGGTGCTGATATAAACGCCGACGACAGTAAGGCGGAGGCTAAACATGATCACTAAATACTCATCCGCTACAGTCATCGCTCTTGCGGTGTCCATGACTGCCCCGTATGGCGTGAAGGCTTATGCTGCTGAGCCCATGGACCACTCGACCATGGATCATGCCGCTATGGGACATGATTCTATGCCCACTATGGATCACAGCAAAATGGGTTCCATGCCCGAGGGTCCTGAAACCGGCATTATGGATCATAGCCAAATGAACCATACCCAAGCCGCCGACCCGATCACTACCAGCAGGACACCAATCCCTGAACTAACTGATGCTGACCGAGAGGCAGCTTTTTCAGGGCTACCAGATCACAGTAATATGCACGAAAGCGGGATCAATAGTTTTTTCCTGCTTGACCAGCTTGAATATCAAGACGCAAATGACGGCAGTACCTTGTCATGGGATGCCTCAGGCTGGATTGGCGGAGATATAAATCGTCTTTGGCTTCGTTCGGAAGGGGAACGCACCAATGGCGTGACTGAAGAGGCCGAAATACAGGCGTTGTTTGGGCACTCCATAGGCCCATGGTGGGACGTCGTCGCGGGTGTTCGACAAGACTTTAAACCGAGTTCTCCGCAAACCTGGGCCGCATTGGGAATTCAAGGCATGGCTCTCTATGCTTTTGAAGCTGAAGCAACGGCATATATTGGCGAAGGTGGGCAGTCAGCTGCCAGGCTCGAAGGCGACTACGACATATTGTTAACTAATCGTTTGATATTACAGCCGACTGCGGAAGCGAACTTCTACGGCAAAAATGATCCTGAACGAGGGGTTGGCTCCGGGCTGTCTAACATTGAATTGGGCGTGCGTATGCGCTATGAAATCGTTCGCCAGTTTGCACCCTACATCGGCGTGTCGTGGAATCGCTCTTACGGTAATACGTCAGATTACGCCCGAGCTGAAGGTGCTGATATTGATGAGGCTCGCTTCGTTGCGGGTATCCGGATGTGGTTTTAAGAGAAATATATGAAAAACACAATTAAAGCGCTCGTCGCAGCCACTGTTGCTGCTGGTTTCGTTATCTCTGCTGTTGTCTATTTTGGCATCGTAAATGTAGGCGCTGACGACCCTCACTTTAAAGTTGTTCACTCGTTTTTAGCCATGGCTCGTGACCGTTCCATCGAGGTCCGCAGCAACGCTATCGAAGTACCTAACCTCAATGATCCCGCAATGATTAAGGCTGGTGCCGGCAACTACAACTCTATGTGTGTTGGCTGTCACTTGGCTCCTGGCATGGCTGACACGGAGCTCAGCAAAGCCTTGTATCCCGCGCCTCCCAATCTCGCTGAAAAAAGTATCGAAGAGGGTCCCGCAGCGGCATTTTGGGTTATCAAGCACGGGATAAAAGCCACTGGCATGCCTGCTTGGGGTAAAAGTATGGCCGATCCATATATATGGGGCATGGTCGCGTTTTTAGAGCAACTGCCAGAAATGGATCAAACCCAATACCAAACCCTTGTTGCATCTAGCAGCGGCCATCAACATGGTGGCGGTGAAACTGCTATGCATAAGGATGAAGGGCAAGGTAATAGTCCTGGTGGGCACCATTCAGCTGCTCCATCAAGTAATTCGGATCATCACGCTTCTGGCATGCCTCAAGCTGGCAGCATGCCGAACCATCATGCTGGTGAGGCAACAGATACAGATCATCATGCGGGCGATTCAAAGGTAGAGCAGGGCAAGCCTGAACTAGCTCCGAAAACACACATGCATGAAAACGACGAACAGCATGTTCATTGAATAGCTCTGGGGCAGCATTCACAGACCGGAAGCTTGAAACTGACGCAAATGTAATCTTCAGCTCAGTTTTGTGTCAGCGAGCTCTGATATCATTACTTGCATTATCCCGAGGGAGGAGAGGAAAGGACATAACCGGCTGCATCCGTTTAACTTTCCAATATCTTAAGCCTACTATGACGTGCCGAAATGTATTTATCGTTCTGCTTATGATTCTTGCGCTTCCTATCAGCGGGACGGCGCAAACCATGACGCTTGACACTCGTCATACCATGAGCCTTTCGGCCATTGCGTCCAACGACGACACTTCGGCGTTGGACGCTTCTGCGCATGAATGTTGTGATCCAGACGCGCTCAAGTCAGCCTGCGAAAACGGGCAAGAATGTAAAACCAGCAGCTTACTCCAACTTGCGGTCAACAAAACCGTTTCGCTGGCGCTCCCCCCTCGCCACCCCACCCTCCTTCCTGTTCGAGTACCGGCTCGCACGCCTGATATTATCTGGCACCCCCCTCGCAGCTGATGTTTTTGCCCCCTAGTTTCGCCTGATCGACTGGAGCAGGCGGTGAAGGTATGCCTATGGCATGCGCTAGAACATCAACGGAATCGAAGACATGAATCACCGAATTCACGGCGTGCGCATATGTGCCACTGCCATGTTTATTGGCTTGGCTGCAGTTCCCGGCATATCAGCAGCACTTACGCTCGAGGAGGCGATCACTCTAGCGGAGCAAGGAGCCCCTTCCCTAGGGGCGCGCAGCGCGAACCTGCAAGCTGCCCAAAACCTCGTCACGCCAGCGGGCGAGCTGCCGGACCCCAGGCTGAAGCTTGGAGTCCAGAACCTCCCTATTGAAGGTCAGTCCAGACTGCAATTGGGCGCAGAGGCGATGACGATGCAGATGGTCGGCGTTATGCAAGAGGTCCCTAACCGCGCCAAACGCCGTGCACGAGTGGAAACCGCCGAAGCCACCGTGGCATTGGCCCGGGTACAGCGAAGGGTCGAGCGAATCAAGGTCCGCCAGATGACAGCCGAGGCCTGGATTACAACCCTGGCAGCCGAGCGCAAGCTGATCATTTTTGACCAGCTCTACACCGAGAATCGTCTTTTTGCTCAGGCGATCAAGGCAAACATTGCCGGCGCTCGTGGACTGTCGAGCGATAGCGTATTACCCAAACAGGAAGCCGCGTACTTAGCTGAACAGGAAGATGTCTTGATCCGGAGTAAAGCGGTTGCCCGGGCGGAGCTCCGACGATGGATCGGCGAGGCTGCAACCCAGCCACTGCAGGGCAGCTGGCCGGAATGGACAAGCAGCCCTGAGCTTTACCTTAATAACTTCACACACCACCCTGAGTTACTGGAATTTGACCCGATGACAAGTCGAGCCGAAGCCCAGATTGCACAAGCCGTTTCGGAAAAAACGTCGGACTGGGCCTGGGGCGTGGATTATCAGAAGAGAGGACGCGGCTTTGGCGACATGATCAGCCTCAACCTCAGCTTCGACCTGCCAGTTTTCGCAGGATCCAGACAAGATCCGAAGATAAGCGCTGAACGCGCGCGATTGGAAGGGCTGGAAGCCGAGCGGCAGGACCGGCTGCGACAGCTCCGGCAGGAGCTGTCAGCAGACCTGGCTGAACTCCGACGTCTGGAACGGGCACTAGATCGCACCAAGGAGACACTGTTGCCTCTAGCTGATGAAAAAGTTCGTCTGACCATGGCCGACTACCGCTCAGGCAAAGGTGAACTAACTGCCGTGATCACAGCACGCGAGGAGCTGTTAGAGATGCGTCTGCGCCTTGTCGATCTAGCCAGTAACCGTTCGCTGACTAATGCCCGCTTACATTTTTCCTTAGGAGACACTCAGCCATGACATTTCGAATCAAACGGCTAGCTCTGCTGATCGGCCTACCCATGTTTTTAACCAGCGTTGCAGTGACAAGCATCACCGTGTTCGCAAGTAGTGCCCAGGCTCAGTCCGCCGATCAAAGCGAGAAAGAAGTGCTGTATTGGTACGATCCCATGTATCCGCAGCAACGTTTTGACGCGCCTGGCCCATCGCCGTTCATGGACATGGACTTAGTGCCTCGTTATGCCGAAGAAGGGGCAGGAAGTGCTTCCATGCTCATCGACCCTTCAGTGACGCAGAATTTAGGAATGCGGGTCACACCGGTTACCCGGGAAGCAATAAGCCAGACCGTCAAAGCGTCAGGCACGCTGGGCTACGATGAACGTGACGTAGCCATTGTGCAGACACGCAGCGCCGGATTTGTCGAGAAAGTTTACGATCTGGCCCCGGAAGACGTGATACCAGAAAATGCGCCGCTGGCCGACCTTTTCTTTCCCGAATGGTCGGCTGCACAGGAGGAATATCTAGCATTGCGTGGAATGGGTGAGCCTCAGTTGCTGGCTGCAGCTCGTAACCGCCTGCGTCTTGCCGGCATGCCGGACGAGCACATTACAGCGCTGGAACGCAGCGGCAAGGCCAGCTCAAACTGGACCATTACCAGCCCTATCAGCGGTGTACTTCGCTCACTTGATGTCCGTGAGGGTATGACTCTACCTGCTGGCGCGTCCCTTGCCCGCATCAACGGCCTGGAAAAAGTCTGGCTGGACGTTGCCGTCCCAGAAGCGCAGGTGAGCAACCTGAAGGTCGGGCAAAAGGTCGAGGCCATACTGCCTGCCTACCCGGGCGAAATCTTGGGCGCGGTGATTGAGGCGATCTTACCCCAAGCCAACCTGGAAAGCCGAACCGTTCGGGTTCGAGTCGTGCTACCCAACCCCGATCAACTCCTGCGCCCCGGCATGACCGCAGACGTGACCTTGAGCCGTGATGAAGAGGTAGCCCTGGTGGTACCCACTGAAGCACTAATCAGAACAGGTCGGCGCACGCTTGTTATGCTCTCCGAGGATGAAGGCAGGTTCAGGCCCGTAGAAGTCAGGGTCGGCCGCGAAACCGATTTCAAGTCAGAAGTGTTGTCGGGACTTGACGAAGGCCAGCGCGTGGTTGCGTCCGGGCAGTTCCTGCTCGATTCCGAAGCCAGTCTGCGCGGACTGACCACCAAACCAGAGCAATCGCCAGTAAACACCGCGCCCACATTGCACGAGGCCGAGGGCACCATCGTGGGCATAGAAGATGACAAGGTCAATTTGTCTCACGGTCCATTCAAGACATTGAACATGCCGGGCATGACGATGGCATTTCCGATCGCAGACCCGGTGCTGCTGAAAGGACTTAAAGAAGGTAACCGGGTACGGGTAGGTGTAAGCGAAAGCGATGAAGGCCTTGTTATCGAGCGGATCGAGCAGCTCGGAGACCAGCCATGATTGCCAACATCATTAGATGGTCCGTCGCCAACCGATTTCTGGTATTGCTGGCGACGCTATTTTCGGTTGCCTGGGGTATATGGTCGATCCAGAACACCGCCGTTGATGCGCTGCCTGACCTGTCCGACGTTCAGGTCATCATCCGCACACCCTATGCCGGACAGGCCCCGCAGATTGTTGAAAATCAGGTGACCTACCCGCTGGCGACTACCATGCTCTCGGTTCCCGGAGCAAAGACAGTGCGCGGTTATTCATTTTTCGGCGACAGCTATGTTTATGTTCTGTTCGAGGACGGCACGGACCTGTATTGGGCGCGCTCGCGGGTGCTCGAGTACCTCAGCCAGGTGCAGAGCCGACTTCCCGAAGGCGCTGCGCCAGCGTTGGGCCCTGACGCCACCGGGGTGGGCTGGATCTATCAGTATGCTCTGGTGGATCGCACCGGCCAACACGACCTTGCTCAATTGCGGTCGCTGCAGGATTGGTTCCTGCGGTACGAGCTAAAAACCCTCCCAAATGTTGCAGAGGTCGCGCCAATCGGCGGCATGGTCAAGCAGTACCAGGTGGTGCTGGATCCGCTACGGATGGCCAATCAACAAATAACTCAGCAGCAGATCAGGCAAGCGGTTGAAGAGGCCAACCAAGAGACGGGCGGAAGCGTGTTGGAGCTCGCCGAAACCGAATTCATGGTTCGCGCCTCGGGCTATCTCTCGTCACTGAAGGATTTTCGTACCATTCCGCTGGGCTTGAGCGCTACCGGCACACCGATAACACTTGGCGATGTCGCGAATATTCAGCTGGGCCCGGAGATGCGTCGGGGGATTGCCGAACTGGACGGCGAAGGCGAGGTAGTCGGTGGCGTAGTGATATTACGCAGCGGAAAAAATGCTCGCGAAACCATCACCGCAGTGCGGTCCAAGCTTGAAGATCTGAAAAAGAGCCTGCCTGATGGAGTTGAGGTAGTCACTACCTATGACCGCAGCAAGCTGATTGATAGCGCCGTTTCCAACCTCAGCTTCAAGCTTCTGGAAGAGTTTATTGTCGTTGCGCTGGTGTGCGCGCTGTTCCTCTGGCACCTGCGTTCATCGCTGGTAGCAATTGTCTCTTTGCCAGTGGGTATCCTGATCGCATTCATCATCATGCAGCGGCAAGGGGTCAACGCCAACATCATGTCCCTGGGGGGAATTGCGATCGCAATCGGGGCCATGGTCGATGCTGCGATTGTGATGATCGAGAATGCCCATAAACACATAGAAGCGTGGCACAAGAAAAACCTGAACAAGAAGCTTGAAGGCGCCGAGCACTGGAAAGTCATCACCAATGCAGCGATCGAAGTCGGTCCAGCGCTGTTCTTCAGTCTGCTTATCATCACCTTGTCGTTTATTCCGGTTTTCACCCTGGAAGCTCAAGAGGGTCGGTTGTTCGGCCCACTAGCCTTCACCAAGACCTATGCCATGGCTGCAGCCGCAGGGCTGTCGGTCACCTTGGTTCCGGTACTAATGGGCTATTGGATCCGCGGAAAGATCCCCGACGAGCATCGCAATCCAATCAATCGTGGGCTGATTTGGATATATCAACCGGCTCTCGAAGCAGTACTTCGCTGGCCCAAAACCACCGTCGTGATCGCATTCGTAATTTTTCTGACGGCACTCTGGCCTATCTCCCGACTGGGTGGAGAGTTCCTGCCGCCACTAGATGAAGGTGACCTGTTGTACATGCCAACGGCGTTACCCGGTCTGTCTGTTCAAAAAGCATCGGAACTTCTGCAGCAGACCGACCGCATGATTAAAAGCGTGCCTGAAGTAAAACGCGTTTTCGGCAAGGCGGGTCGTGCCGACACAGCGACCGATCCGGCACCGCTGACCATGTTCGAAACAACTATCCAGTTCAAGCCCCGGGACCAATGGCGCCCGGGAATGACGCCTGAAAAGCTGGTAAAGGAACTCGATAATGCGGTACAGGTCCCTGGACTGGCCAACCTGTGGATACCGCCTATCCGCAATCGTATCGATATGCTGGCCACCGGCATCAAGAGTCCGATCGGGGTCAAGGTTTACGGCTCGGACCTGGTACAAATTGACAAGACCAGCCAAGCGATCGAGCGCATAGCCAAGACGGTTCCCGGCGTAAGTTCGGCTGTGGCCGAGAGACTAACCGGTGGGCGCTATATCGACGTCGACATTGACCGCAGTACGGCTGCACGTTACGGGCTGAATATTTCTGAGGTGCAGTCCATTGTGGCCGGTGCAGTCGGAGGCGCCACCATTGGCGAAACCGTAGAGGGGCTCGCTCGTTACCCCATCAGTTTGCGCTACCCGCGCGAATGGCGTGATTCATTGACCGACTTGCGCAATCTGCCGATCTACACTCCCGAGGGAAGTCAAATCACTTTGGGAACGGTGGCTCAAATCAAAGTCACGGATGGCCCACCAATGCTCAAGAGCGAAAATGCTCGACTCACCGGATGGGTCTATATAGACGTGCGCGATCGCGACATGGCTGCGGTGGTGAACGACCTGCGTACCAGAATCGACAGCGAAGTGTCCTTGGAATCAGGCATGAGCATTAGTTATTCCGGACAGTTCGAGTTCATGGAGCGCGCCAATGCCAAACTGAAGATGGTTGTACCAGCTACGCTACTAATCATTTTTGTGTTGCTGTACCTCATTTTCAACAGGTTCAGCGAAGCTTTGCTGATAATGGCGACGCTTCCATTCGCTCTGACTGGCGGTGTCTGGTTCCTTTACCTGCTTGACTACAACCTGTCGGTAGCAACTGGCGTCGGATTCATTGCGCTGGCAGGAGTGTCGGCCGAATTCGGCGTCATCATGCTCCTATACCTGACTAATGCCTGGAGCGAGCGCGTGAATGCAGGACGTGCGGACAGACCGGCACTCCTGGAAGCGATTCGCGAGGGCGCCGTACAACGCGTGAGGCCCAAGGCGATGACCGTAGCAGTCATCATCGCGGGCTTGCTACCAATCCTGCTTGGCAGCGGTACCGGTAGTGAAATCATGAGCCGCATCGCAGCGCCAATGGTCGGCGGCATGATTACCGCACCGCTTCTGTCCCTATTTGTACTACCGGCAGCTTATCTGCTGATGAGACGCCGGTCCATTAAGCAAACCAAACCACAAACTGGAGATTCATTATGAAAACCAAACTGGCACTAGTTCTTACTCTGGCACTGACGCCGGCAGCCTTCGCTGAAGAAATGAAAGGCATGGAAATGAAACACAGCATGCCCATGGACAATATGCAGATGGAGCAAACGCATACCTCTACGCAGAGCGCGAAGGCAACAGGTACCGTGCGCAAGATCAAACAGAATGGAGGTTCTGTCACCATCGCCCACGGGGCCGTACCAGAGCTTGAATGGCCTCCTATGACCATGGATTTCAAGGCAACGTCTGAGCAGCTTCAAGGCCTCAAGGAAGGCGACGAGATCGAGTTTGAATTCACCTCAGAAGGGATGAACTCAATCATCACGTCGATCAAACAACGTTAAACTGGGTTCATGGCTATCAACCCCATGGAAAAGGTAGCCATGCCGCCTAGGCATTACACAATAGTAAGTACCTCACAGCTTGTCGTCAGGTTCAAACCGTCAAGCTAAATAGCACTCCCAAAAGAGAGGTGTCTAATGAACAAGTTTTCCAAAGTAATTACCCCGCTCGTCGAAGACGGCAGCGATTATGAGCTGAGGTACAAGCGCCTTCCATCATGAGGCGCCAGGTGCCGCACCAAAGCCCCTATAGGGTGAAGGGCGGCCCTTGCTGATAGCCAAATAAAAGGCAGCGATGAAATAATTAAGTGTTTTATATGAATTTGTATAGAAACAGTCGAGAAGTTGTAATAAAAAATCCCAGACGACAGGAATAGCAGTGACTAGGTTCAGCTTCATACTGCTGAACCTCAACAAGCAACTATTCCTCGGTTTCCTGCCTGGCCTATTACTCTTCTTGACCTATTTATCAATGATTGTGGTACGCATGAGATATGGAATGGGACAGAAATATGAGCAGCAAACAGCGCTTGAGGCCTAACTGACCAGCGTAAAAAATTCTGATTGAGTAGCAGAACAGTGATGCGTAAAGTGGCCTTCAACATTGTGTTGTTCGCCCTATTGGCAACCGGCACCACTGCAGCAGTATCCGCAGCGGCAGAATAGGCTAAAAAGTCTGAGCACCAGCACATGGGCGGCAATATAATGATGGGCATGATGAAGACTCAGCAAACCGCCGAATAGTAAAAAACGATGCTAACTTAACCAAGGGTTCGTTATAGAGCCCTTTTCTCTTCGACTCTAATAAAGACAGCCGCCTAAATCCGCATTCAATCGAATGCTGTTAGTCCGTCTTATTTCGTACCGAAGGAGTTATCTATCAACAAAAATAGAATACTGAACACACCAGAGCTACACGTCGCAATTTTCTCATTCTTCCTGCATTTTATCTGGGAGCTGATGCAGATGCCATTATTTGCCGGATTCGACGATACTCATTACTTCAGCGTCATTCTGCATTGCACCAGAGCCACCGGCGGCGACGTCATTATTTCCCTTGGAGCGTTCTGGACTGCTAGCTTATTCGCCCGTTCAAGGTACTGGTTTCTGGCAGATCGATTCCTGCCCCTTGGCATATTCCTAATTGCTGGCCTACTGATTACCGTAGTTTTTGAGCTCCTGGCGACAGGCCCATTTCAACGCTGGACCTATGAACAATCCATGCCGGTGCTGCCCTTTACGAATGTAGGTTTGTCACCCATTGCCCAGTGGATCGCGTTACCTCTGCTGCAAATGTGGTTTGTCCGGCGCCAGGTGCTTGGCGGACACCTTTAGGGCGTTCAGATGCGGAGGTAAAGGGTAAAGGACGAAATGCCTGGTCATTTTCACTAACGCTGCCTTTGGTACTGAGCGAGAAACAGTTATGAGTATGTTGTCTATGCGCGCCAGAATGGCGCTTCTTTTTATATTGGTAGTAACAACAGTTCTGGCGTTCGCTGCCGTAAGCTTTGATTTTTTTTGTCGCCTGCATTTTGAGCGACAGGATGAACAGGTTCTCCAACACAAGATACAGTCGCTGGAGGCAGTTCTGTCGCGCAATGACGGCCTTGGGTCATCCATAATGTCCGACATCGACCGATTGCTTGACACCTCATTTGGCTTTGCTGTCGTGATTAAAGCCGGAAACCGCGTCGTTTATTCACATCACAACCTGCCCGAAAAATACCTGCCTTTTAATAACTCCGGCAATGCTGACAAGTGGCTGATTCAAGTGGGCCCCAACATCTACACGGGGACGACCCAGCGGATCGGGGAGTGGGCAGATGGAGAAGGAAAGACGATTCACTTGGCCCTAGATGTCACACACCGCACCCACTTTTTCGAAATGATTCGTCAATGGTTCATTTATACACTTCTCGTCAGTGCTGTGCTCAGCGGCGTACTTGGTTACGCATTTATTGGCCGGGGTCTCAAGCCGATCTCCCGCCTGTCAAAGACAACTTCCACCATCACTGCCAACTGCCTGGAAACGCGAATCCCTGCCGAATCGGTACCAACCGAACTGCATGAGCTCGTGAACAGCTTTAACGCCATGCTTGAGCGATTGGATAATTCCTTTCTTCGCCTATCGGGCTTTTCAGCTGACATCGCGCATGAGCTGCGCACACCGCTGAACAGCATGCTGACCCAAACTGAAGTGGCGCTGATGAAGGATCGCTCTGGCGAAGACTACAAAGAAATTCTTTTGTCGACCCTTGAGGAGCTCCGCAGGATGTCGCGAATGGTCGACGACATGCTATTTCTGGCCAAAGCCGACAACGGCATGATTACTCCCGATTTAGAAGATCACAACCTGGCAACTATCGGAGCGAGCGTGCTCGAATATTACGAATATGCGGCCGACGAAAAGGGGTTAAAACTGATCATGAGTTGCGAAGGCGTCACCTGGGTACAAGGTGACAATCTCATGTTGCGACGCGCCCTTTCGAACATCTTGTCCAATGCAGTGCGTTACGCAGATGAAGGCACTGTTGTCGTTATTGAGGTCTCGAGAGCAGATGATTGGGTGCTCTTGAAGGTGAGTAACCAAGGCCCGATAATTTCTGCTAAGCATATCGATAAGCTTTTTGACCGTTTTTACCGAATCGATACCGCAAGGCGCGAAGGAAGCACCTTGAATGCGGGTCTTGGAATGGCTATTACCCGGTCGATTATCGAAGCGCACAAAGGAACAATTGAATGCAGTTCAGCGGATAGAATCACCACATTCGAGATTAAATTAGCAGCAATCGTTTAAGCATGTAACGCCAAGCTCAACTTGACTCTGTACTATCGATGAAATAGCCCATGCCTCGAACGGTTTGAATCAACTTTACAGGGAAGTCATCATCAATTTTTGCGCGTAGTCGTCTAATAGCGACCTCAATAATATTAGTGTCGCTATCAAAGTTGATATCCCATACTTTGGATGCAATAAGCGATTTAGATAACACTTCACCCCGACGGCGAAGCAGTAGCTCAAGCAACATGAATTCCTTTGCAGTCAGATCGATGCGTTTGCCTCCGCGCTCGACTCTTCGCTTCAACAAGTCCACCTGCATGTCTGCAATGGCCAAGCTCGTCTGGACAGTTGCATTGGTTCCACGACGCAGCAACGACCTTACTCGGGCCAGCAACTCGGAAAAGGCGAACGGTTTGACCAGGTAATCATCTGCCCCAAGCTCTAGGCCTTTGACTCTATCTTCCACCTGGTCTCGAGCAGTCAGAAACAGCGCAGGCGTTTCACTGCCCGCAGCGCGTGCTCGTTCAAGCACCTGCCAGCCATCCAGCCCTGGCATCATCACGTCCAAAATCAGCAGGTCATATTCTTCATCATGAGCCTGTTGGACCGCATCAATACCGTTCGTGACCAAGTCGACAACAAACCCAGCTTCAGCCAAACCTTGTTTCAAGTAAACGCCAGTCTTCGGTTCATCTTCTGCAACCAAGATTTTCACAATCAAGCTCCTGCCTAAGCAATAGCTCATTGTGCAGTGCTCAGGACGGAGATGCTATTGCCTTTCATAAATGTAATTGACGGCGTCCAACACATCGATAGTGTTAAGGCCTGAACCGGCTTGGCGCGTCGGGAGATTGCGCCGACAGCGCCAAACGATCAACCCGCCATCCGCCCACATTCTTCTAAACAGGCGATGCAGGCTTCGGCGCAGCGCTGACTAACACGCCCCGTACTCGCTATATAGCAGGAACGGGGCGTGCGTACCGACACTCAATTTTGATAGCTCTGTTAAGAACTAGCGCTTGCTTGCTCTTCTAACTCGTCATCTCGACGGTGAACCAGCTGGTAAAGCAACGGTAACACTAATAGCGTTAGCACCGTTGAAGACAGAATCCCGCCGATCACCACCGTCGCAAGAGGACGTTGTACCTCTGCACCGGTCCCGACATTTAAAGCCATTGGAACAAATCCGAGTGAAGCCACAAGAGCAGTCATTAATACCGGTCGTAGCCGGGTAAGAGCGCCCTCGCGGATCGCGGTGTCCAGAGGTAAACCTTGCTCCCGTAGGCTACGGATGAAGGAGATCATTACCAGGCCATTTAGAACGGCGACGCCTGACAGAGCAATAAAGCCAACTCCTGCTGAAATGGACAACGGGATATCTCTCAGCCACAGCGCAACAATGCCTCCGGTGAGCGCAAATGGAATCCCTGTAAAGACCAATAAGCCGTCTTTGACATTGTTGAACATCATGAAAAGCAGAATGAACACCAGGAGCAGCGCCACGGGGACGACAATCTGCAGCCGCTTCGTTGCCGATTCAAGCTGCTCGAAGGTACCGCCCCAGTCGATCCAATAACCTGCCGGGATATCTACCTGGGCCTGGATTTTCTGTTCTGCCTCAGATACGAATGATCCAATGTCACGACCACGGACGTTTGCACTGACAACAATTCGCCGTTTCCCTTCTTCTCTACTGATCTGATTCGGACCGGGGGACAGATCTAGCGTGGCCACCTCGCCGAGGGGGATATAACTTATGGTGCTGTTTAATTCCCTTGGAAGGGCAATTGGAAGCCGCTCAATTGCGGCGAGATCGCTGCGTATCTCGTCCGGTAAACGAACCACGATATCGAAACGCCGGTCTCCTTGAAACAAGGTGCCTGCCTCTCGGCCACCGATAGCTACTGCAACCGCTTGCTGTACAGTATCTAGACTCAGGCCGTATCGTGCGATTTGATCGCGATCGATATCAATCGTGAGCATAGGAAGGCCAGTCGTTTGCTCGACCGTAACCTCTGAAGCGCCTGGTACTTGTTCTAGCAGCTCGGACACTTCCGCCGCCGTGCTGTTAAGAACCTCCATGTCATCACCATAGATTTTCACGGCCACCGCGGCACGAACACCGGAAATCAACTCGTTGAAACGCAGCTGAATCGGCTGGGAAAACTCGTAGTTATTGCCCGGCAACTCAGCGGCGGACGCTTGGACCTCGCTTAAGAGCTCATTGCGCGACTTGCCTGGATCCGGCCACTGCTCTTGTGGCTTCAGCATGACGTACCCGTCAGAGATATTTGGTGGCATGGCATCGGATGCCACCTCCGCAGTGCCTGTGCGCGCAAAAATCCGCTCGATCTCCGGAAACTCACCCATAAGCTTTCGTTCCAGCTGCTGCTGCATCTCGACAGACTGACTAAGACTGGTAGCCGGTACACGAAGGGCTTGGATAGCGAAGTCTCCCTCGTTGAGGCTAGGCACGAATTCACTGCCCATACGTGACCCTACGAGGCCGGAAAGTATGACTACAACTACGGCAAAGGTGAGCACCGCTGGCTTGTTGGCCATCACCGCATCGAGTGTAGGTGCGTAGGCCCGTTTAGTATTGCGGATTAGAAAGTTTTCCTTCTCTGTAACCCGCTTACCGATAAATAGCGCAACGGCTGCCGGGACGAACGTCACCGAGAGGATCATCGCCCCGAATAGCGCTGTCACTACGGTAAACGCCATGGGCGTGAACATCTTACCTTCTACCCCTGTAAGGGCGAATATCGGCAGATACACGATCATAATGATCAGTTGCCCATATAGTAGAGGCCGACGCACTTCCTTTGCCGCAGCGAACACTTCATGAAGCCGCTCGGACAGCGTTAATGCCCGTCCGTGATGGGACTGAGCGTGAGCAAGTCGACGCACGCAGTTCTCAACAATCACCACGGCACCATCGATAATGATGCCGAAATCCAATGCGCCTAAGCTCATCAGGTTGGCGCTGACCTCGTTGGCTACCATGCCGGTGAACGTAAAGAGCATCGCCAGCGGTATAACAAGTGCGGTTAGGATCGCCGCACGGATATTGCCCAAGAAGAGAAAAAGTATAACCACAACAAGAATGGCACCCTCAGTGAGGTTCTTCTTAACGGTGGATATAGCTTTGTCTACGAGTACAGTTCGATCGTAGACAGTGATCGCCTTTACGCCTTCCGGAAGCGAAAGGTTTATCTCTTTCATCTTGTCATCGACAGCCCTAGAAACTACCCGGCTATTTTCACCGATAAGCATGAAAGCCGTACCTAGAACCACTTCGCGGCCATTCTCGGTGGCTGCGCCAGTACGGAGCTCCTTTCCAACCTCGACCGTCGCAACGTCCCGGATACGCACTGGGGTACCGTCAACGTTGCTAATAAGGGTATTGCGGATGTCCTCCACAGACTGCATTTGTCCTGGTGCACGAACAAGATACTGCTCGCCGCGCTTTTCAATATATCCGGCACCTAGATTGTTATTGTTTTGCTCAACCGCCTCGATTAGATCTTGTAGTGTTAGTCCAAACGACCGCAAAGTGTCTGGGTTGGGGGCGATCTGATATTCCTTTGCATATCCTCCGATCGTATTGATCTCAGTAACACCAGGTACATTGCGGACTTGCGGTTTGATGATCCAATCTTGAATCTCACGCAAGTCAGCAGGGGTATACGGCGTACCGTCCGATTTGGTGGCACCTTCCTCAGCTTCAACCGTCCAAAAGTAGATTTCGCCAAGCCCAGTGGAAATAGGGCCAAGTGTTGGAGTGACGCCTTCTGGGAGCTGATCTTTGGCCCCTCCCAGGCGCTCATTCACAAGTTGGCGGGCAAAATAGATGTCAGTGCCTTCCTCAAAAATAACTGTGATCTGAGAAAGTCCATATCGAGACAAGGAACGTGTCTGCTCGAGCTTGGGCAACCCGGCCATTACCGTCTCGAGCGGGTAGGTAATGCGCTGCTCCACTTCCAGCGGGGAATAACCTGGCGCCGCAGTGTTGATTTGCACCTGTACGTTGGTGATATCAGGAACAGCGTCGATAGGCAGCTTTTGGTAGCTGTAAACTCCTAACGCTGCCATGCCAAGCACGGCTAGCAAAACCAGCCAGCGATGCTCTATAGAAAAACGAATGATACGTTCGAACACAGTCTATAACTCCGTATTAGTGAGCATGCGAGGCGCTGGCTTTGCCAAGCTCGGACTTAATAATGAAGCTGTTAGCCAAGGCATAGCGCGCTCCGGCCTGAAGACCTTCCTTGATTTCAACCGCTTCACTATCGCTGCGACCAGTCACGATTGGCTGAGCAGCAAAACCATGGTCGGTCCGTACAAACACCACCGGCTTTTCTTCCAATGTGTGGATCGCATCAGGACTTACTGCGACTGGCACGGATGCTTCGCCAGCGCCTACCTGCACTTTGACGAACAGGCCGGGGCGCCAAACCCCTTCAGGATTGGGAAGTGTGACCCGGGCGGTAGCGGCGCGGCTTTGCTGACCAACAAGTGAGCCGACATAAGAAACGGTGCCATTGGCACTGGACTCGAATGCTGTGGCCTCGATAACGGCATTGCTGCCGACTCGTACCGCGCTGAGTGCATTGGCAGGAACGCTGATATCTGCCCAAACGGTAGAGAGATCGGAAATGATGAATATCTGGTCATCGGTATTGACTGACTCACCGAGCGTGATGTCCTTCTCAACGATCATCCCATCGAACGGCGCCCTGAGTTCGTAGCGGCTCAATGCGTCTGGCTTGCCAGCATCACTGCCAAGCGCTTGTAGCTGTGCGTTTGCATTCGCAACAGTCAGCTCTGCTTCCCGTAAAGCCTGTTGTGCCTGTAAATAATCCTGTTCCGCAGAAATACGCTCTTCCCATAGCTCCTTTTCGCGTCGATAGGTTTTTTGAGCCAATGCAAGACGTTTTTGCGCCGCGTAGAACTCGCTTCTACGTTCCGACAGGTCTGTACTCGCGATCACAGCAAGTACTTGCCCCTGTTTCACCTGTTCGCCCAAATCAACTTTGACCGCTTCAACGACACCTGAGAGACGAGGCACAACTTGCGCTGTGCGGTCTTGGTTGAATGTAATTTCGCCAGGCAGCTCGATTGCGCTTTTTATCAGTGCAGGCTGAGCGGTTGCCAGCGAGATGCCCGCGGCTAGGATTTGGGACTCAGAGAGTTCAACCTCTGCTGCTTCAGCGTGCGCCGCTCCCTCAGGGCCATCGTCATGCTCATCTTTCTCTGCCGCACCGACCTCGTGATCGCTATCGGCGCCTTCTTCATCATGGCCATGATCTCCTTCGGCTTCGGTATCCTCATCCGAATGCCCTTCATCATCATGCTCCGAAGCGCCACCATGCTCGTCGCTCGCATTGGGCACAGCAGGACTACTGCCAAGAAGCAATCCGCCAAGCACTAGTGCCACGCCTAATATGACGACGATCCAAAAAATCTGCTTCTTGTGAACAGCCAAGGAAGATGTGTTCGATTTACTTTTCATATGGATTCCTTATGGCTGAGTGGCCGTGGTGATAACGGCCGACCCATCGCCGACAATTCGCGCAATTTCCGCCGCCGCCTGGTTAGCTTGCGAGAGCGCAGACAGGTATTGAGAGCGGGCTTGAAAAAGCGTGCGTTGAGCATCCAGTACGTCAAGGAAGGTGAACTTTCCGAGTTCGAACCCCTTGCTGGCAGCTTCATAAGCGCTTTGGGCACTGGGGAGCATGTCGTTGCGCAACAGTTCGAACTGCTGGCTAGCAGCGCGCAGCCGCATGTGCGCTTGGGAAAGTTCGCTTTTCAGGCGTATATGGACGGCGTTAAGCTCGTCCTGCGCCTGGTAGGCCCGTTCCTGCGCTGCTCCGATGTTGCCTTGGTTTCGATCAAACAACGGCAGGGGCATCGAGATACCCACCAGCCCCAGCGTGCCGTTATATTCATCTGAGCGTTGGGCACCTACGCTAACCGTCACGTTAGAAAAGCGATTCGTCCTTTCCAGCTCCAACGCAGCCCGACGTCTTTCTGCTTCCCGACGCGCGCGGGTTAGTTGAGCGGAATCGCTCAAACGGCTATAAAGCTCGCCTAGTTCGGGAAGCGGAGGTACTGCCTCTGCCGGCTCTTGTACTCGCTCAAAGCGTGGCTGTGGGTTTCCCCAGTTGGCCGCCAGACGAGTGCGCGCAGCTTCGAGTTCAGCTGTGGCCTGGGCAAGCTCCACTTGCACTCCAGTAGCCGCAACCCGCGCCCGGGTTTCCTCTACGGGAGAAACCATGCCGGCCCTCACACGCCGATTGGCCACGTTCACTGCTTGCTTCGCAAGGTTTGAAGCAGCCTGAGCGAGCTCCAGCCGTTCTTGAGCAGTAAACACATCGTAGTATGCGCCCATCACTGCCCCCCTCAGTCGAGCTTGAGCGTCCTGTAGGTCGGCGGCCGCTACGTCCATGGCGCGTTGCGCTGCCTCAATACGAGCCGAACGTTTACCGCCTATCTCGATTTCTTGGCTAAGTTCAAGCGTCGTCTCCGGGGCGTCTCCCCTTATTCCTTCCTGACTAGCGGACAATATTGGGTTTGGCCGTACTCCGGCTTGAGTAATTAATGCTTGGGAAACAGCCAGCTCGCGTTTGGCAGCAGCCAGTTGAGGGCTTGCAGAGCTAGCAAGCTCCAAGGCGCGTAACATACTTATGGAATCGATAGGCTCAACCAGGGAGGTATTTAACTCATTGACAGGTGAGGACTCTGTGAAGGTCGGCAAATCTAAAGATTGCGCAAAGGCAAGGTTGCACGACAACGTAATCAATCCTAGCAAGAATAGAACTTCTCGCATCTAAGTCTCCTAAAGAAGTTGAAGATAGAAGGCACGTCAGATACAGATAAATGGCACTCAATGGTTACTTTCGCGTCTGATCTTATTTGCATTGATGCGCCGATTAGATTTCTAAGAGCTCTCAGATTCAGCCGATGCGTAGCCGCCAAAAGGAAACTTTTTCAAGCTCCTTCTTAAGGCCACGCCAGGCGAGATTCCTTTCGTTATATAACATCGCTATACAGGCCAAATATCTGAGCGCTATCTGTAGGAGACTATAAAGTAGAGCTGTTAACGAACCAGTGACCACTTCGTTACAAATTTGTAATAAAAAAGCGATCGACTGTTGAACCTGAAGATTACAAAATAGTAATTTACCGCTAATGTTGTGGTCATCTTTAAAAGCGCCTATAATTAATAAAAATTTAATGCGAAAGGCGCCATCTAGGCGCAAATAATGTCGCACATCAGGAGCATTATCATGAGCAAAAAAACCACTCTTTCACTGATAGCCATTTCAGTGACACTAAGCAACGCTCCGGTCTTTGCTCAATCGGAAACAGCGGAGGGTTTCATCGAAGGCAGCACGCTTTCGTTAATAAATCGCAACTATTATTTCAATCGAGACTTTCGCGACGGTGAGAGCACCACCGGCAATGGCTACTCTGAAGAATGGGCTCACGGAGTGATGGCTTTTTTCGAGTCCGGATATACCCAAGGTTCGGTGGAGGTCGGCGTCGACGCCTTTTCTATGCTCGGAATCAAGCTCGATTCCGGTTCGGGACGCTCCGGTGTGGGTGGCAGCATAGACCTGCTTCCTTACGACAGCGCTGGCGATCCTGAGGATAATTTCACTCGGGTGGGTGGCGCAGTGAAAGTGCGACTGTTCGATACCGAGATCAAGGCCGGTGACGTGTTCCCCACGACGCCCGTTGTGCATTACGGTGACTCACGGCTGCTGCCGGAGTCTTTCAAGGGTTTCACTGTAGTGAACAATTCGCTGGAAGGCCTTACCATCCAGGGTGGTCGCCTACACGCGATGAGCCAACCCAACACTAGCAACACGAACGACGACTTTGTCACCTTCTACGGAGGGGATGTCGACGCGTCTTGGCTCGGCTACGCAGGGGGCGACTATCGCGTTAACGAAAATATCAGTTTTAGTCTGTATACCAGCCGGCTCAAAGATGTTTGGAACCAACATTACTTTGGTCTAGCGACCACCTACCCAGTCTCAGATATGGTAGATGTGCTGGGAGGTTTCAACTATTACAAAGCAACCAATGAAGGTCGTGACCTGTTGGGTGAGTTCAACAACAACATCTGGAGTTCCAGCTTGGGTGTCGTTTTTGGTGCGCACGCCGTTACCGCATCTTATCAGCAAAACAATGGCAACAATGATTTTGACTATCTGCGCCAAGCGGACTCGATTTATCTGAATAACTCCATACAGTACAGCGATTTCAATTCACCCAAAGAACAGTCTTTGATGCTGCGCTATGATCTGGACATGGCGGACTATGGGATCCCCGGGCTTACGTTCATGACGCGTTACGCCAGTGGTTGGGGCGCTGACTATAGCAACGCGAACGAGGTGTACATGCGGCAAGACGATAACGGTGCTGCGCTGACAGGACAGAGCCGATGGGAGCGCGACGTCGAAGCTCGCTATGTTGTACAGACAGGCTCTCTCAGTGGGCTCTCTTTGAGGGTACGCCAGGCTACTACGCGGGCAACTGACTTTGAGTCAGACCTTGATGAAGTCCGATTCATAGCTGAATACCCGCTATCTATCCTGTGAGGTACCATAGGCAACACCACATCTTCTTTTTTTGCTCCCTTGGTTAGAAGATGTGTTTCAGGCGCCCATCTGGGCGCCTTTTTTTGCTTCAACGCACTTCCTTGCGCTGTGGGTTAACCAAATTTCCGGTAGATACAAAATAGCTGGATGACCCCGAAAAACTATTGCTGCGCTAGGTTGCTTGCCAAATCCATAGGCAAAGTTTTTTCATTTGTCTTTTACGTTAATAAAAAACCGTTTTCTTCTTGACCTTATAGTTAATACATAGATTATTTTTGTTCCGCTTACCGCACACCTCTTTTCCGAGCTACCTGAAATCATGCGCATCTTGATTATAGAAGACGAAATAAAAACTGCAGAATACCTACAACAGGGTCTTACCGAATGTGGTTACAAGGTCGATCGAACGGCTGATGGTCTCGACGGGTTTCACCTAGCTCAGCAAAACGACTATGACATCGTGCTACTTGATGCGAATCTACCAACCATGGATGGGTGGGAGGTGCTCGAACTCATCCGGCGCCGGAAGCAAACACGCGTCATCATGTTGACAGCCAAGGGCCGCCTGGAGCACAAAATCCGCGGCTTGGAATTGGGCGCTGACGATTACCTAGTCAAGCCGTTCCAGTTCCCTGAGCTGGTCGCTCGCATCCGAACAGTGGTGCGACGCAGCGAGGCCGTCGCACTCCCGAGCGATCTGAATATAGCCGACCTCGAGCTGGACCCGAGCCGGCATTGGGCCTATCGAAACGGTCAGCGTATCGACCTCACCAGCAAAGAATTCGCGTTATTGCATCTGCTCATGCGCCGGGCTGGCGAGGTGCTTACACGTACTGAGATCACAGCTTTAGTTTGGGACATCAACTTTGACTGCGATACCAACGTGGTGGATGTCGCGATTCGTCGATTGCGGATGAAAGTGGATGAGCCCTTTGGCAATCGGTTGATACACACCATTCGGGGTGTGGGCTACGTGCTAGAGGCGCGGCATTGAAGCCACTCAGCCTCGCATCGAGACTTGCGCTCCAAATCACATTAGCCGGCGCCGCTTTGGTCGCGCTGCTTATAGCGATGAGCTACTGGGTATTGGTACGCCAATTAGATTCGCGAGCCCAGGAGGAAATGACGGATAATCTCGGAAAAATTGATCATGTACTCGTAGATACCGAATCCAGCACAGGCCGTCCTTGGCAACATTCGCTGAGCGATACGATACTCGGCCATGACAACCTTTCGATTACTGTCGTCAACGATACAGCGAAATCGCCTATTTTGAGTATCGGAAGGTTCGCCAGTGCTCCGGAACAGCTGGATCTCGTTAACAAAGATAGTGACTTTCTGGAATGGACTGCGAAAGAGGATGTGCTGATGTTAACTGGGCGCAAGCATATCCAGGTTCCGGGACTGCCTCAAATGACGGTTTTACTTTCGCAAGATCGCAGTGCCGATCAACAGTTGGTGGCTGCATTCTTGGGCTCGGCTTTAGTGGCCGTGCCGGTATTGCTGACATTAATCTGTTTGACCGGATGGCTGGTTGCAAACAATGGCTTGCGACCGCTGCGTAAATTTCGTGCTTTGGCGACTAAGGTAACCACGCAGGATCTGTCACCCCGAATCCGCATCGATCGGCTTCCCAAAGAGCTCCAGACATTGGCGGATAGCCTCAACATAATGCTTCATCGACTCGATTATGGCGTTCAGCTCTTGTCTCAATTCTCGGACGATGTAGCTCATGAGTTGAAAACTCCGCTGAACAACCTGATAGGGAAGGCTCAGGTCACCCTAGTACGCGAGAGAAATAAGGAACAATATCTTGAAGCGCTGGAATCGTCGGTAGAAGAGCTCGAACGCATGGATCGAATTGTGTCAGACATGCTGTTTCTGGCCCAGGCCAGCCCAGCACTGAAGCTGGAACCATTATCCTTGGGGAACGACGCGAGACGAGTATGTGAATATTTCGAAGTACTCGCTGAGGAAGCGGGAATCGCAATGACGATAACGGGCGATGCCAAGATTTTAGGAAATCAACTCATGGTCCAGCGAGCCATTTCCAACCTGCTATCCAACGCGTTGCAACATTCGAACACTGGCAGCACGGTAGAACTTCAAATCCGGGAGGACTTGGAAACGATCTCATTGGCCGTTACCAATCAAGGCCCCACTATCGAATCTAGCCATCTCCCACTCCTGTTCGAGCGTTTTTACCGCACCGGCAGCATACAATCTCGAGGAGTGGGCTTGGGGCTAGCGATTGTTCGTTCAGTGATGAACCTCCACCAAGGCCACGTGGCCGTGGCTAGCACGAGCGGTCGCACCACTTTTAAACTCACTTTTCCTCGGCACGCCTGACTCGGCAAACCCCCTGAGTCAGTATTCATCAGAAGTAAAATTTCCTACTAATCGGATAAAAATTTTTATGTGGAGACATCCCGTTCTTCAGAAGGCCAAAGCATTTCTATTCTCAAGCACGCCGACGCCGGCAGCCCTGCACCCGAGTTATGCCGTGAGTATGGCATCATGCACGGCGTAGCGGGCCAAGTTTGGCGGCATCAACAGCTCGTTAGTGCCCCAGCTGCGCGAGATCGAGGATGAAAACCAGTGCCTCAAGAATGGCATGCCGAAGAGCGATTGACGGCCGAGATCATCCAGGCGGCTAAGTCAAAAATGGTGAAGCCATGCCAGCGGCGCAAGAGGTCACAGCAAGCGGTTAGCTCTGGCAACATCAGCACCAACCTGGCTGTTTTGCCTTTGACGTCAGCGTTACTTGCTATCGCTACTAGCCGCGCTTGTCATCAGAAAATGTCAAGATCGCCGACCACCTCATTAACCTCACACACAACCAACCCAACTAGGGTTATGGCCTGTTCTTCCTGTATCTGCGCAACGTGAAAGGCTATCGCTGGAATCGCAATCGGGTGTGTCGAATCTATGGCGAGCAGGAGCTCGATCTGCAGGTCAAGCCGAGCGCGCATCGTTAGGGGGGAGCCCCAGTCGCTGGCGGTGCCGAACTCGATGAATCAGTGCTGGACGACGGACTTCATGCACGACCAACTATCAGATGGCCGCAGCTTTCGGATATTCAATTTAATGTGAGCGCTGGTGATTTTGACATTTTATTCCAGTAGGTCTGACCCACTCGCGCTGGATGTTCTTACCCACCCATTCCAGTGATGGTGATCCACTGCGCTGATGATTTTGACCCATCCGTAAAGCGTTAAACTATCCGCTCTATCCCTACTTCGCAGGTCGTCTCAATTGATTGAAGAAGGCAGCCAGAATGTCTATACCGATCTCAGTTGCGCCAATGCTGACGCAATTCAGCGTAAAACCATGCTCATTGTGCGCATCAACGATTTTATTAGCGCCAAAGGGCTGGTGCTTGCCTAAGCATCGGCGGTGATGGGCATCGAGGTATTTTAGGGGCATTTTCGAGATACTGACGAAGCCTTACTGTATGCCTGCCTAAGCCAACTTGAGATGCAGTCTCACTGACTCGGTCATTTTCGCGGGCGCGAAAATGACGAAGGGGGTAATCCCCCTCCGTTGTCTATCATTTATGCCTTGGCAGCCTGCTTGCGCAGTGACTCGCCCTTGAGTCCGATACGGTGCGAACGGTGGACGATGCGATCCAGTATGGCCTCGGCAAGCGTGACGTCGCTAAACATGCTGTGTCAGTGCTCCGTGGGGAACTGACTGGTGATGATCAGCGAGCCGGTCTTTGCATGCGTTGATCGACAATGTCCAGTAAGGTATACCCCACCGTAGGCTCTACCGGAGCCAACCCAAAGTCATCGAGGATAAGCAAGTGGACTTTGGCTCAAGGCCGTTCGATACTTTGGGAGAGAGCCGTCGCCTATGGCGATTTGCAGTTCTTCGTAGAGTTTCGAGACGTTTTTATAAACCACTGAGTAGTCCTGCCGTCAGGCCTGGCTACCAAAGGCACAGGCGAGTCAGGGCTCCGGTCAGCAACAGGTTCTGTTGCTGACCGATCCAGCGACAGCTAGCCAAGCCTTCAATCACTTGCTTATCCAGACCGCGACTGCTGCGATAGTCCACATCCTCTAGGTGCGCGGCATAGCGCAGTTTCGCCTGCTCCAGTAACCGTGACAATTTGCGGTTCTCACGCTCGCTGAGTTCGCGATCAACCATTAGGCCTAAGCGGTCATCAAATGGCAATTCCTGCATGCGCGGTTGCTCAAGCTGGTCGCGGTAGGCCTTGGCCATGCCCGACAGGTGCAGTTGCTGGAGCTTGTTTTGGATCTGCTGGTTCAGCATGTCGAGTGATCCTTTTCATCGGCAAAGTAATGGGCGCCGCGCGGGTTTTCGTGAGCGGGTGTCAAGCTGGGCAAAGCTTTCAGGCCAGGGCGTTTGTCAGGTTGCTCGCGCAAGATGGATTGCAGACTTTTCAATGCGAAGATCTTGATAGTCAGCGCGTAAGCACAGGCCTCCTCCAGTCGGGCATCGCCATGCAGGTGGGCTTCCTTGCGCAAGGCGCTGGCGCGCCTTGCGCCCATTGGCCACAACGGTACGTTCGGTAAAGTGGTAGTGCAGGTGACGCAGCAGTGCAGGCCCTACTCGCTCCTCCCAGGTCAACAATGCGGCGGGTTGGCTGTCGGCGTAGTACTGATGGTTAGACGGCCGGTGTTCCGGCTGCACGCTGATGCCAGACACAAACTGACGGGCATGGCTGCTGACACTCAAATGGTTGTAGAAGACCTCAACAATCTGCCCAGTGGCGCGCACATCCACCTGCTGCTGTAACAGTCGGCTTGGCACCGAGTAATGGTGGTTGTCGTACTCCACTAGGTAGTCACTACGTACCCGTACCTTGAAGCGCCAATCCGCATGCTCGTAGGAGTGGGCAGGCAGAGGCTGGAGCGCAGGCTGAGCCACTGCGACGAACAAACTTTGCCGATTGCTGCCCGGCTGGCGTTTGAACGGACGCTGATTGAATGCCGGCAGCAAATCAAAGATGGCCTGATTGAGTTCCGCTAAGCTGAAAAAACGCCGGTGTCGCAGGGCTGCCAACAACCAGCGCTGAACCAGTTTCACGCCGGCCTCCACTTTGCCCTTATCTTTGAACCGCCCCGGGTTTCGCGGAGGCTGTTTGGTTTAAGTCAAGCCGCCACCTTGGAAGCCTGACTGGCTAGTTGCCGATAGTAGTTTGCCTCAGCC
>Ga0207888_100248_pt1 | contig 27774 bp, 23 predicted proteins | sample LinPmetageLP43_FD_184055 | JGI IMG/M metagenome (GOLD analysis project Ga0207888, IMG submission 184055) | Marine viral communities from the Pacific Ocean - LP-43 (SPAdes) | ecosystem: Environmental > Aquatic > Marine > Oceanic | place: Pacific Ocean | collected 2010-08-27 | reverse complement strand
TTGTAAACACTTGAGCTGAATTATGCTGGAATACCTATTGGAGAATTATTTTATATTACTCTATTTTATAGCGTTGGTTCTGTCCATAGCTAAATATCAACGCTATTATGATACTGTATTAAGATATTTCCCAATTCTACTCGCATACACTTTTTTGTCTGAAGTCCTGGGCTTAATAGTTAGAGATGTAGATGACATTCAACTTATTTACAAGCAAGAATTTCACAATTACAATACTATCATTTTTAATGTATTCGATATTATATTTTTTCTTTACTTCTTTTACATTTATTACCATTTAAGTAAATATCCAATAACAAAGAAGATAATTAAATACGGCAGTGTATTTTTTGTAATAACATGTATAGTAAATTTATTTTATCAAGATTTTTTTACGGAACCTCAAAATTTTGGAATTATTGCAGGCTCAATAATCTTGTTATATGCAGCAATAATCTATTTGTATAAATTAATTACGATTAAACACAAGTTGCCATTACATACAAATCTTCTATTTTGGATCAGTGTTGGTATTTTAATTTTTTATATGTGTTACCCAATTACCATGTATATATTATCCTTTAATTACGAGTTATTTACCGCTTATAATTTATCTAAATACCATTACGCCACTATTGGAATTTTCTACTCTTGTATTATTCTAGGGCTATTATTCATGAAGAGACTAAGAATAGCGAACGAAACAATTTAAAAAAACTAAACAAAAAAAGCCTTCCTAATTAAAGGAAGGCTCTATACTTTTAACTTAAAGCTAAATTAAAGTGCAGCTACGTGCTTAGCTAATTTGCTTTTTAAGTTGGCAGCTTTATTATCATGTATAATGTTACGTTTTGCTAAACGATCGATCATACTAACAACACTTGGAAAAAGAGCCTCTGCATCTTTCTTAGATTCTTCTCCACGTAATCTTTTTATAGCGTTACGCGTAGTTTTATGCTGATATCTGTTACGTAAACGAACTGCTTCGTTTCTTCTGATTCTCTTTAATGCCGACTTGTGATTTGCCATTTTATAATTTATTATAATTTCTTCGGATTCTCATCCATTCAATTTTTGTAGTCCGTAGGGGAATCGAACCCCTGTTACCAGGATGAAAACCTGGCGTCCTAACCCCTAGACGAACGGACCATTATATGTCAATGCTTGGAAATACATCCAAATGTTAATTAGTAGTCCGTAGGGGAATCGAACCCCTGTTACCAGGATGAAAACCTGGCGTCCTAACCCCTAGACGAACGGACCATACTTTGCGCAATTGCGGATGCAAAAATACAAATATTTTTTACTATCACAACACCTGATTATAATTTTTTGAAAAAATTAATACGCTTTAGCAAATAGCACCCTTTTATTAGATGGTTTTCCAGTAACCATACAAACACCTTCTTCTTCCTTCGCATCAATAGGAATACACCTTATCGTAGCTTTTGTCTCATCTTTTACACGTTCTTCAGTTTCTTTACTACCATCCCAATGAGCTGAAATAAATCCACCTTTTTCTTTCAAAACTTTCTTGAATTCATCATAAGAATCCACTTCTGTAATATGATCAGCCCTATAATCGAATGCTTTTTGAAACATATTCTTCTGAATATCCTCCATTAAAAATTCAATTTTAGCTACTACATCTGTCGCAGAAACTGTTTCTTTTTGCAATGTATCCCTTCTTGCAACTTCATACGTGCCATTTTCCATGTCTCTTGGTCCAATTGCCAATCTAACAGGAACTCCACGCATTTCATACTCATTAAACTTAAATCCTGGCTTATGTGTGTCCCTATTATCAAATTTCACAGAAATACCTTTAGCCCTTAATTCTTTTACTAATGGATTAACCGTATCGGATATTTGGTCCAATTGATCCATTCCTTTATAAATTGGTACAATAACAACTTGTATAGGCGCCAATTTTGGTGGAATTACCAATCCATTATCATCGCTATGTGTCATTACCAAGGCACCCATTAATCTTGTAGAAACCCCCCAAGAAGTTGCCCATACATATTCTTTACCACCTTCTTTAGTAGCAAATTTCACATCAAAAGCCTTTGCAAAATTCTGCCCTAAGAAATGCGATGTACCTGCTTGTAAAGCCTTACCATCTTGCATCAATGCCTCTATACAATATGTCTCTATAGCACCGGCAAATCTTTCACTCTCTGTTTTAGTTCCTTTTATGACAGGTATCGCCATATGGTTTTCAACAAAATCCGCATAAACGTTCATCATTTGCTCTGCCTCTTCAATTGCTTCTTTTTCGGTTGCATGAGCGGTGTGCCCTTCTTGCCATAAAAACTCAGCTGTCCTTAAGAATAATCTAGTACGCATCTCCCATCGTACCACATTTGCCCATTGGTTTATTAATAATGGCAAATCTCTATAGGATTGTATCCACTTTCTATAGGTATCCCAAATTATGGTTTCAGAAGTTGGTCTAACAATTAATTCCTCTTCTAATTTGGCATCTGGATCAACAATGATCCCACTACCATCTTCTGCATTTTTCAATCGATAATGCGTAACAACCGCACATTCTTTAGCAAACCCTTCAACATGGCTAGCTTCTTTACTTAAGTAGGATTTAGGAATGAATAAAGGAAAATAGGCATTTTCATGACCTGTCTCCTTAAACATTTTATCTAACCCTGCTTGTATTTTCTCCCAAATACCATAGCCGTATGGTTTTATGACCATACAACCCCTTACACCAGAGTTCTCGGCTAAATCTGCCTTAACCACTAATTCATTATACCACTTGGAATAATCCTCGCTTCTCTTTGTCAAATTTTTACTCATTATCTGGACTTTGGCACAAATTTTGTGAATATTACTATACAATAATTGAGTAAAACTAGTTATTTTTAATATGTTCAACAATATAATTTTGATCCGATGATATATTCTTTGCCCCACAACAAAATTCGAAACATAACAATGATGGTGACCCTAGCTATAATAGCAGCTTCTTGCGGTTCATACCAACAATCTTCTTACTACGACAATGACGGCATATATTCAGATGACGCTCCAACCACAGAAAGAAGACCTCAACAGAAAAATTATAATCAGAATAATCCCGAAACGGATACCTATTCTAATTACTTTGGTGAAAAAGCAAATCAGTATGATGAAATATTGGATAGTGAAATTTTCACTGATGTTGATTCTTATTCTAGCAATGAAATAGACGATACTATACCAGAAGATCAACTAACTGATTATTACGCCACAACCAATGATTACGAAGGTTATGGAAGTTGGGGTAGCAATAATGCCGATGTTAGCATTTATATTCATAATAACGGTTGGAATAACTGGGGCTATGGCAATTCTTTTGGATGGGGTTGGAACAACTGGGGTTACGGAGGTTTTTATAATTACGGATGGAATCAACCTTGGGGCTGGAACAGATGGAACAATTGGGGATATTCAGGTTTCGGATTCGGATACGCAGGATATAGAGGATTTGGATTTGGATGGAACAGACCTTATTATGGTTATGGATACGGGTATGGCTACGGTAATAGATATTACGGCAGAAACAATCGTTTTTCTAATAGAAATTATGCATTAAATAATTCAAGAAGAGGTAATTACACAAGAGCAAATATAAATAATAGTGGTTTGTCTTCAACTGCATTACGTGGAAGATCAAATGTAAACACAAGAGGTGATTCTCCAAGATACAGAAGCAACACATCTCGTACAGCAACCGCTAGAAGTTCTGCAAATACACGTAGCTCAAGAACATATTCAGGAAATACGACTACACGAAGAACTGTAGGCGTTGATCAAAATAGAGCATACAGAACAAGTAGAAGCACTAGAGCCACTCCAAGATATAGCAGCAACTCCTCAAGAAGTAGCAGTAGTAGATATAGTAGCAGCCCTAGCTCTGCAAGGTCAAGTAGTAGAGTAGCTGTGCCTAGAACTTCTACGTATAGAAATTCAGGAAGCACATCTAGAAGTTATTCTTCTGGCAGAAGCACAAGAAGTTCTGGAAGTGGATCTTACCGTAGTTCTGGAAGTAGCTCTAGAAGTAGTAACTATAGCTCTGGAAAAAGTAGCTCTAGCGGAAGTTCTTACAGAAGTTCTGGTAGCAGTACCAGAAGTTCTAGCAGTGGTTCTTCATCAAGATCTTCAGGTTCATCCAGCAGAAGTAGCGGAAGAAGAAACTAAAATCTAACATTATTTTTAAAATTGAATATTGCTATGAAAAGATATTTAACTTTCATAATACTAGCTTCATGTGCCATTGGTAGTGCACAAAATATAAATGACGCTTTACGTTATGGTACCGAAAACCTTCAAGGTACTGCCCGTTTTCAAGCTATGGGTGGTGCATTTGGCGCATTAGGTGGCGACTTATCATCTTTAAACGTAAATCCTGCTGGGTCTGCTGTATTTAACAACAGCCTTTTTACCGTAACAGGATCTAACTATCATACAAATAACGACGCTCGCTATTTTGGAGATGCTTTAATTACAAAAGACAACAACATAGAATTAAATCAAATAGGTGGTGCTTTTGTTTTTAAAAACACCGACTCTAATTCTGATTGGCAAAAATTTACTTTGGCCTTCAACTACGATGTTGTCGATAATTTTGATAACGAATATTATGTTACCGGAAGTGCAGTAGATGGTATTGATACGTATTTTTTAGAATATGCAGGAGGCACACCTTTTGGATCAATTCTTTTACAGGAAGGAGAGTTTATAGAAGAAGGCTATTTAGATATAGGTGCAGTTCAAGGTTTTAGTGACCAGCAAGCTTTTTTAGGGTATTATGGCGGTATTTTTGACCCAGAGACAAATGCCGATAATAACACCAATTATATTAGCAACAGTCTTTATGATAGAGTGGAACAAGATTTCTTAAGAAGAACTTCTGGCTATAATAGTAAATTCACTTTAAATGCAGCGTCTCAATACAAAGAGAATATATACATAGGTGCTTCTTTAAACTTTCACAATGTATTATATACGCAATATGATCAGTTTACTGAAAGTGGATACGAGCCTAATTCTGAAATTACACGCACAACATTTGATAATTATTTACAAACAGAAGGTAACGGTTTCTCCTTTAGCTTAGGAGCTATTGCAAAATTGAATGATAACGTAAGATTAGGCGGTAGCTACCAGTCCCCTACTTGGTATAGATTAGAAGACGATTTATCTCAACGCATTAATTCTGATTTAGCAGACGATGATATTAATTTTATCAATTTCAATATTGTTAACCTATTTGAAAGCTATACTGTAAAAACACCTAGTAAATTAACGGGTAGTTTAGCAGTAATTTTTGCTAAGGATGGTCTATTAAGTTTTGATTACGGATATCAAGATTTTTCTCAATCTGAATTACGCCCTACAAACGACCCAAGTTTTCAATCTGTTAATACTCAAATTTCTAGTGATCTTGGTTCAGTTTCAACATTTAGACTTGGTGGTGAATACAGAGTTCAACAAGTAAGCTTTAGAGCTGGATATCGTTTTGAACAAAGCCCATATGCCAATGGAAATACTATTGGAGATTTAAATGCTGTTTCTGCAGGTATAGGATATAATTTTGGCGGAAGTAAATTAGATTTTGCTCTTAGTCAATCTCAACAAGATATTAGCGAAAGACTATTTAACGCCGGTATTACCACACCCGCAACAATAGACAGGAGCATAACAAACGCTACATTAAGTTATACCATTAACTTTTAAATCAAAAGATTATATTTATAAAAAAAAGGGAAGCAAATTTGCTTCCCTTTTTTTTTGTTATCTCTTTAAAGAAAAATGTGTTTTCCGTGTTTTGGCAACCATTAAATTATCTTCTTGTTCTCCATATTCAAAACGAAACCAATAATCTGTAGAAGGCATTTGTTGACCGTTATAATTACCGTCCCAAGCATCGGCTGCGCCTAATTGTTTTAATAGCTTGCCATACCTATCAAATATAAATACAACTGGGTTATTTAATGTTTCTATACCTTTTACATTCCAATCATCATTTGTTCCATCACCATTGGGCGTAAAAAACTTAGGGTAACCTACTACCAAAAATTCAATTGGATCAGTTATACCACATCCATTTTTATCATTGATAATTACAGTATTAATTCCTGGAGGCACATTCATAAAAACAGCATCATCTTGAAATACTCCATCATTAATTGCGTATTGATAATCCCCTTCTCCTTCCACAAAAAACTCAACGTTGTTTTGATCTGGATCAATTGAAAGATTAGTATCCAATGTTTCTACTCGGTCTAAAATTGGGGTGCCAAAAAATGTAATTAACACTCCACTATCATCTCTAACAGTTGGCGGCGTACCTGTTATGGTTGTAATTGTAGCGAAATAACGACCCGAATTAGGACTAGCAACAATTAGTTCTGCTCCAAAATCACCAGAACCGGTAAGCGTATCATCAACAACACCATCATCTTCATAATCAACAGTCCATTCTACACTTGCAATATCTGCGCCCGCAGGAGAATTCAATGCACTAATAGTTATATCATCATCACCTTCACAAGCAATGATATCCAATCCCAAAAACTCATCACGCAAAGTACAATCTAAAGCAGTATCTTGATTATCACTAACAGAACTACCCGTAAAAGTCAACATAAAAGGTTCAGGGTCTCCCGTAAAATTATCAGCAAAATTATTTATTAAAATATAATATATCTCTCCAGGAAGTACGTCTAAATATTCATCATAAGTATTTTGACTACCGGTTAAAGATGCTTGACCTTCTTGACCGCTATCAGGGTTTACACCTAATCCCGTAAAATTAGTGTCGTTTACTTCATAATTACATCGAATAGGTTGCGCGGTACCATTGCTAATATCAGCACAATCTACATCTGGACCATAAACAGCAAAATCCCATTCGGCCGTAGGTGTAGATCCTGAAGTCGCTAAAGCTTCAATATCAAAACCAACCTGACCACCTGTTCCCGCTCTAAAAACGAACCAAGAGGTATTAAACTCAATATTTGCCGAAGAAAGGCTACCTTTTTCAAGGCACCCAGTTTGAAGAATAACATCAGGATCAAAATCATCAACATCACCGGTGCCACCAGCAATACCCATAATAGGTTGATCGGCACAAACAGGTATAGCCGTTCTACAATCGGCAGAATTTTGTGCAGTTGCGTTCCAATAGAAAAGAAACATACAACATATAGAACAAATAAGTGTTCTCATAAAAGCGTATCTATTAGTATAGGTGATGTATATTATAACTACACATGCTCCGCTTTAGTATCTTACAACGAAGATTCTGGTATTTAATCGATAAAATGCACTTTTTGAGCCTAATTATTAGGCTTAACGCTTTAAAGTAAAGTGATTATTGATAAATGATGCGCTAGTATTCTCACCTAAAGAATTAGTATAGGAAAGCTTAAACCAATAATCAGATTCTGGTAATAAAGATCCATTTAATGTACCGTTCCATCCACTGGAGTCATTAATTATTTGATACAGTAATTTACCGTAACGATCATATATTGTAACTACAGGATTATCTAAGGCAGACAACCCATCGACTTTCCAAGTATCATTTACGTTATCTCCGTTAGGAGTGAAAAACTTTGGAAAACCAACAACAACGATATCTCTAGTATCAAAACCACATCCATTTATATCGCTGACCGTTATAGTATGTTCGCCTGGAAACAAATTATTAAAAACACCATTACCTTGTGGTATATCATTATCTACTTGATACTGAAAATCACCTTCTTCTTCCACATAAACGGATACAACATTAGATGCATCATCTTCATATTCAATAGTGATATCTGAAATAACTGGCGGACTAGAAAAAACCACGGTCACAGAACGTACAGTTATACATTGAATTAAACCTTGTGTATTGGTAACAGATAAAGTATACACACCTGGTTCTGCAACGGTAATTAAAGAAGAGGTTTGCCCTGAACTCCATTCATATGAAAAATCACTATTTGGTATACGTTGCCCAATGGTAACAACAGGTTCATCACCACATATAAAAACTTCTGTATCAAAATCTAAAAACGGTAACTCTATTCCGTTTACTTCAAAAGTTTCTGAAGCATCAAAACACATTGAATTCTCTAAGGAGGTAGTTCTAACATAAATAGTCTGAGTTTCTTGTAATGGAATAAACTCTTTTGAAAGTGCATTGGTACCATCAAAAGCATCTTCAAAACTATCATGATAAGACACTCTAAATTCTAAAGAACTTTGACTTCCCAAAGCTTCTGCATCTTTTACATTAAAATCTATGGCTGTACCATCTAAACAAGCAGTCTCATTTTCTAAAGGAAACGTTTCTGGTGATGGCGCATATGCTACCTGTGTCTCACTAATTAAATTATTTCCTAATGGTCTTACCACTAAAACACGATACATTCCAGAAACAGCTATTGATAATTGCGGGTCATTTTCACCAGGAATAAGTTGAAAGCCCGCACCAGCATCTAAGTACCACTCATAATCTAACGCATCCGTAGTAGTTGCATCTAAAATAACCGTTTCGTTATCACATGCAATTATAGGTGGTCCTAATAAGTTATCTATTATATCACAATCCAAGGCTGAATTAGGGAACTCTACAAAAATGTTTCCTGAAAATTGAATAGAAAATCCGGAATTATTATTACTGAAATTATTAATCATCAAGAGATACTCTTCTCCTGGCTCAACATCTAACCAATCATCATATTGTATATTATCCAATCCGTTAGGATCTTCACCAACACCTATATAACTACTATCATCAGAATTATCAAAATAATTACATCTTACAGGTTCTCCTAATGAACTACAGTCATTAGTTCTGTACAAGGCAAAATCCCAATCTTCATTAGAATCGAATCCTATATTAAAGCCTAATTGACCAATTTCCCCGATTTTAAATTTATACCAAGCAGAATTGGTTTCTATTGTTCCGCTACCCTGTGTAATACACCCAGAAATAGATGCTCCGTTAAAATCATCAATTCCGTAACCATTAGTACCTCCGTTTACCGGTGTGTTATAGCAAATAGGTACCGCATTGGCACAATCTGCGGACACTTGAGCGAACGAAGTAAAGAAGCAAAGTAAGCTAATTAAAAAAATGGTTATTCCATACTTGGTCATAAAGGCCTTTTAAATTGGAAAAATAAAATTAACTAGACCTTAACGTTATGGCTAATTAATGTTGTGTAATGCCCGCATTTAGTTATAAAGTGGCACATATTGTATATCTTTGCAGCTTCTAAAAGATAGATAAAATGAAAATTGAGGATACATTGGAAAATCAATTTGAGGAATTAGGAAATGATCATATTTCCACTTCAGAAGATACTCCATTACGTTCAGATGCATTTGACCTTGATGATGCCGAAAAGATTGAACGCATTCGCGAAAACGTTCGTGAAATCATGCTTACGTTAGGTTTAGATTTAACTGACGACAGCTTAAAAGGAACTCCTAACCGAGTTGCTAAAATGTATGTAAATGAAATATTTGGTGGTTTAAATCCAGCCAAGAAACCTAAGGCTTCTACTTTTGATAATAAGTACAAGTATGGCGAAATGTTAGTTGAAAAAAACATTACCCTATATTCTACGTGCGAGCATCATTTACTACCTATTGTAGGTCGAGCGCACGTTGCATATATTTCTAAAGGTACGGTTGTAGGTCTTTCTAAAATGAACCGTATAGTTGATTATTATGCTAAACGCCCTCAAGTTCAAGAACGTTTAAATATTCAAATTGTAAGAGAATTACAAAAAGCTTTAGGTACTGAAGATGTTGCTTGTGTAATAGATGCAAAACACCTTTGTGTAAACTCTAGAGGTATACGCGATATCGATAGTAGTACCGTAACGGCAGAATATGGCGGTAAATTCAAAGAAGAATTAGTACGCCGTGAGTTTTTGAATTACCTTAATCTAGATACCCATTTTTAATAGCATATAGCTTCATGCAATTATACGAAAGTCAAGAAATCAAAGTATACAATTCCTTAACAGGTAAAAAAGAAGTTTTCAAACCCATTAACACAGGTCATATTGGCATGTATGTTTGTGGACCTACAGTGTATAGTAATGTGCATTTAGGTAATTGTAGAACTTTCATGTCTTTTGATATGATTTTTAGATACTTTAGACATCTTGGTTATAAAGTACGTTATGTTCGTAATATTACCGATGCCGGCCATTTGGTTGACGATGCGGAAGATGGCGAAGATAAAATTGCAAAAAAAGCACGTTTAGAAAAATTGGAACCTATGGAAGTTGTTCAACGATATACTGTTGACTTTCATAATATTTTGGAGAAATTCAATTTCTTACCTCCTAGTATTGAACCTACAGCTACAGGCCATATTATAGAGCAAATTGAAATTATTAAGGATATTCTTAAAAAAGGATTTGCTTACGAAACCAATGGTTCTGTATATTTTGATGTTGCTAAGTTCAATGAAAAGCATGAATATGGTAAATTAAGTGGACGCAAGCTTGAAGACATGATCGCCAATACACGCGATCTTGCCGCACAAGACGATAAGCATAATCCACAAGATTTTGCTTTGTGGAAAAAGGCCGAACCACAACATATTATGAGATGGCCTTCGCCATGGGGAGATGGATTTCCAGGGTGGCATTTAGAGTGTACAGCCATGAGCACTAAATATTTAGGTGAAACCTTTGATATTCACGGAGGCGGAATGGATTTAAAATTCCCACACCACGAATGTGAAATTGCACAGGCAGAAGCTTGCAATGATCAAAGCCCTGTAAACTATTGGTTACACGCAAATATGTTAACCTTGAACGGTAGAAAGATGGCAAAATCTACAGGAAATAGTATTCTACCTGGAGAGATATTCTCTGGTGAAAACAAAATTCTTAGCAAGCCGTTCTCACCTTCTATGGTGCGTTTCTTTATGATGCAAGCTCATTATACTAGTATCTTAGATATGAGTAATGATGCGCTTTTGGCTTCAGAAAAAGGTTTTAATAAATTGATGGAAGCCATTAATGCTGTTAAATCTTTGAATACTGGCAAGACTACTGATTTTGATGTTGCAGCTTGGAAAACATCTTGCTACGCAGCAATGAACGATGATTTTAATACGCCAATTTTAATAGCAAAATTATTTGACGCTGTTAAGCATATAAATCTAATTAAAGAAGGTTCAGAATCAATTACTGAAGAAGATAGAGCAGAATTAGAAAACACCCTTCATAGTTTTGTGTTTGATGTTTTAGGTCTTGAAAACAAAAGTAGTTCTGATGCTGATTCTGAGAAATTAGGCGGTGTTGTAGAATTATTGATTGAATTACGTAAGACAGCAAGAGAAAATAAAGATTTTGCCACATCAGATAAAATTCGTGATCAACTTGCAGTGTTAGGTATTCAATTAAAAGACGGCAAAGAAGGAACTACGTATAGCCTTTAATATTAATCTAAAAATCTAGATTTTTGTATTTTAGACTGGTATTCGCCAGGCGCTAAGTTTTGCCTTGTTTTGAATACTCTATTAAAATAGGACCTACTTTCAAATCCGCAGTCCAGATATACATCTTTAATACTTCTACTTGGGTCTTGCAATAACCCAACTGCCAATTTTATTCTCTCGTTATTAATAAATTCAACAGGAGAAATACCCAGCTCTAATTTAAACGTTCTATAAAAATGAGATGGACTCATACAGGCTATTTTACTAAGATCATCCACTTGTATAGCTTTATGAACATTATCTCTAATATATCTAATGACCTCGGTTAACCTACTTTCTTTCTTAATGGTCAAGGTTGCATTACTATATATTTTACGCTCGTTAGTCTGCAATATTCTAATAATAAGTTCACGCAACATGTTATCAACGAACAAGTCTTTTGAAGGATGGTCTTCAGAAAACAAAAACAATAGGCGCTGTATAATTTGAAAAATGCCTCTATCGTTTACAAAATGAAAATTATAATCCATTAATCCCCATGGCTCTTTGGTACTCTTGGGCATGTTTTCATTCATAAACTCTAATACTTTTTTAATCTTATCTTCTGAAATGGCCATAGCTAAACACCTCGTAGGATTTTTTGCCATAGCCTCAGGAAAATCAATGCACATGCCTTCATTGGCTGGCAAGACTAAAGATTCTCCAGGTAAAAAATCAAATGATTCAAAATCGCGCAGATGCATAATTTTCTTTCCTTGAATCATACTTGCTAAAACAGGTTGTTCAAATTTCAATAAAACACTAGCTGCCTGTTCATGTGTTTCAAAAACATGCATAGCCGCATTATTCATGGTATAAGAGGTTTGGTTTTCCACCATTGTCTCTAAACGTCTTCCATTAAAGAAATTATCGGATAATTGAATCACAGTTATTTTGATTTTATTTTAAGGAATTTACAAAAATTTATACTTAAAAAAATCATAAAATCAATTATTGATAGAATAGTTCACATTATTCGTAGAATGCGTCAGATGTAATAAGAACTTGGTAAGTACATTTAGAATATCATAAAAACTTACATCTATTATTAACTTAAATCACATAATATGAGCACAACAGCAACTGTAGAAAAAGACGTACTTCAAAAACCTAAATTCAAAAATCAATATGAAAATTTTATTGGTGGAAAATGGGTGGCACCTAGCAAAGGTGAATATTTTGATAATATTTCACCTGTAGACGGAAAAGCATTTACGAAAATACCAAGATCCACTGCGGAAGATATTGAGAAAGCTATTGATGCCGCATGGAAAGCAGCCCCATCATGGAATACCTCTTCTGCTACAGAGAGAAGTAATATGCTTTTAAAAATTGCAGATAAAATAGAACAAAATCTAGAAGTTTTAGCGAGAGCAGAAACTTGGGACAATGGTAAAGCCATACGTGAAACCAGAGCTGCAGATTTACCTTTAGCAGTAGACCACTTTAGATACTTTGCAGGTGTTATTAGAGCAGAAGAAGGATCGGTCAGTGAATTAGATTCTAACACGGTCGCTTTAAATGTAACAGAACCACTTGGTGTCGTCGGTCAAATTATTCCTTGGAATTTCCCTTTATTAATGGCTACATGGAAATTAGCACCAGCACTGGCGGCTGGTAACTGTGTTGTTCTCAAGCCTGCAGAACAAACACCAGTGGGCATTCTTATTCTTATGGAGATTATTGAAGGTATCTTGCCAGATGGCGTACTAAATGTTGTAAATGGATTTGGAGCAGAAGCAGGAAAGCCACTAGCATCAAGCCCAAGAATTGACAAGATTGCTTTTACCGGAGAAACCACCACCGGACAATTAATTATGCAATACGCTTCAAAAAATATCACTCCCGTAACCTTAGAACTTGGTGGTAAATCTCCAAATGTTTTCTTTGAGAGCATCATGGATGCCGATGATGAATTCTTCGATAAATGTTTAGAGGGCGCTAACATGTTTGCTTTAAATCAAGGTGAGGTATGTACATGTCCATCGAGAATGTTAGTACAGGAAAGCATCTATGATAAATTTATTGAACGAGTAATAGAACGCACAAAAGCAATTAAAATAGGACATCCGTTAGACCCAAATACAATGATGGGTGCACAGGCATCAAATGATCAGTTTGAGAAAATTCTAAACTATATTCAAATAGGAAAAGAAGAAGGTTGCGAAGTGCTAACCGGTGGTGATCAAGCTTATAATGAAGGATTAGAAGGCGGTTATTATGTACAACCTACCATCTTGAAAGGAAATAATAAGATGCGTGTTTTCCAAGAAGAAATATTTGGACCTGTTCTTTGTGTTACTACTTTTAAAGATGAGGCAGAAGCAATTGAAATAGCCAATGATACATTATATGGATTAGGTGCCGGAGTTTGGACACGAGATACACACCAAGCTTATCAAATTTCCAGAGCCATTAAAGCAGGTAGAGTTTGGGTAAACTGCTACCACCTATACCCTGCACATGCTCCTTTCGGCGGATATAAAAAATCTGGTATTGGTAGAGAAAACCATAAAATGATGTTAGCACATTATCGTCAAACAAAAAACATGCTTATCTCTTACGATAAAAAGAAAATGGGATTCTTTTAATAACCGAAACAAGATGAAAACGAAACGAGTATTAGTAACCGAAAAAGCAGCTGCAGTTATTGCTGAACTCAAAGAAAAATATGGCGAACTCATGTTTCACCAAAGTGGTGGGTGTTGTGATGGATCTGCCCCTATGTGTTTTGAGAAAGGCGATTTAATGCTAGATGATAACGATGTTTGTCTAGGCAATATAGAAGGTTGTGATTTTCATATGTCAAGAGATCAATATGAATATTGGAAACATACTCAGTTAACGCTTGATGTAACACCTGGTATCGGTTCAAGTTTTTCATTAGAAATACCAATGGGTAAACGTTTTATTATTAAATCTAGACTGTATACTGAAAAAGAGGCAGAACACCTAGAACCGATCAGAATCGGAGCTTAAAAAGTGATTATTTAATGTAATGAAGTCCGGCTGTTAATCATCCGGACTTCTTCTTTTAAAGGGTTAGCACTTTTGTAGTAAATTTGTACTATCAATTATTGACTGTGAAGATATCTATCAAAAAAATACTGATTACGCCTTTTGTAATACTTGTTCGTTTTTACCAGTTGGCCATATCACCATATACGCCTGCTACCTGCAGGTATTCCCCTACTTGCTCGCAATATACATTAGAAGCTTTAAAAAAACATGGGCTATTTAAAGGAGGTTGGCTTGCAACAAAACGCATATTTAGCTGCAATCCCTGGGGTGGTAAAGGGTATGATCCCGTTCCATGAACGGGAAATATTAATTCATTCTTAAAACAGCAACTTTCTATAATATTTATGACAACTCTATTTTTCAAAATCGATTTGTCTAATGGCTATTTCTTATCTTAGCCTTTCAAAATTCAACACATGCATTTCTTAGGAATTACTTGGAATCCGAATGAAACACTTTTCAATATCGGATTTATACAAATAAAGTATTACAATCTTCTTTGGATTACCGCCTTTGCATTAGGCTGGTTTCTTATGAAAAAGATTTTCCTTAACGAAAAAAAATCTATAGAACAATTAGATTCTCTTTTCATTTACACGGTTTTAAGTACCATGTTAGGTGCTAGATTAGGTCATGTTTTCTTCTATGATTGGGCATACTATTCTAACCACTTGGTAGAAATTTTAATTCCGGTTCGTGAAAGTGATTCTGGCAGCTTATTATTCGGGTTAATAAATGGCTATGAATTTACCGGTTTCACTGGCTTAGCAAGTCACGGTGCTACAATTGGTATTATCATTGGTACTTATTTGTATACAAGAAAATATCCGGAATTTAGCATGTTATGGATTTTTGACAGGATGGTTATACCTGTTGCCATTGGTTGCTTTTGTGTACGACTTGGAAATTTTTTCAATTCTGAAATAAATGGTAAAATAGTTGATGAAAATTTCATCTTTGCCACCAAATTCATTCGCGATTCTGATGACTTACACCCTTCAAAAGCTCTGGGCATTACAGGAGAAAAAACATTAAACGCAGCCTATGCCGCTATTGAAAACAATCCGCAATTTTCTCAGTATCTAGCCGAAATTCCTTACCGTCATCCGGCACAATTGTATGAAGGTATCGGCTATATTCTTATCTTCATTTTACTTTATTTCTTATACTGGAAGACAGACAAAAAGAATAAACCAGGCTACTTATTCGGCTTATTCTTTGTGTTGCTATGGACAGTACGTTTCTTCGTAGAATTCGTTAAGAAAAGTCAAGGTGGTTTTGAAGAATCGTTAGGATTACTTTCCACAGGTCAGTGGTTAAGTATACCATTTATTATTATTGGGTTTTATTTTATGTTCAGAAAAACAAAAACTGCTTGATGTTTAATAAAATCAACAAGAGCTGGGTTTTTATAATAGCATTATCAATGCTAGTTTTTTCTTGTAAAGAAGATTCTAAAAAAACAATAACTACACAAAATATAGACTTTACGCATGAAGGGGACTTAACCGTTTACTTAAATGCTAGCGACACCGTAAAAACTAAATTCAATATTGAATTTGCAGAAACTGAATATGAGACCCAAACGGGACTTATGTACAGAAAGGGAATGAAAAATAATCAAGGAATGCTGTTTATTTTTCCAGATGAATCTATGCATTCTTTTTATATGAAGAATACAGAGTTCCCTTTAGATATTATTTATATCAAAGAAAACCAAAGGATCGCCAGTTTTCAAGAAAATGCACAACCATTAAACGAAAACGGGTTATCGTCACAAGTTCCTATAAAATACGTACTCGAAGTTAATGGTGGTTTAGCGCAAGAATTGGGGCTATCTATAGGTGATAGCATAAGTTTCAATAGAAAGTAGCGCCAGCGTTCCTCTACTTATCTTATTTACTACAACAATGTCAGCATACTTATTAACCAGTGAAGAATCTGAACGGTTACTTTTTAAAAAAGTACAACCAGCTGATTTTGAAAAGTGGCTTCCATTTCACAAAGAACCTTTAAGTAGTCAATATTGGACTGGTTTACCTAAAGACCCTAAAGTAGCCTGTCAACAACAATTTGACAGAATCTTTGAGCGCTACAATGAAAATTTAGGCGGAATGAACGCACTATTTTTAAAGAACACCAACATTTTGGTTGGGCTTTGCGGTTTATTGGTACAACAAGTAAATGATAAACAAGAGTTAGAAATAGGCTACTCCATTCTTCCAAAATTCTGGAGACAAGGTTTTGCTTTCGAAGCCGCAGAAAAATGCAAATTGGTAGCTTTTGAAAAACAATGGGCGAAAAGCCTAATTTCTATTATTCAGATCAATAATATCCCCTCGCAAAAGACAGCCTTAAAAAACGGAATGTTATTAGACTTTACAACCACCTACCAAAACAACGAAGTTCATATTTTTAGAATACATGCATAAATGAATCATTGGGTAATATATTTAGATAATAACTCTAACAAGAAAGGTTTTATAAAAAATTTTCAAAAAGGGAAAATGCCTATAAATTTTCTTGAATTTGAATATAAAACAGGAAAATTATTCTCCCCTTTCACTTTAGAAAAACTTATTGATGAAGAAGATAAGCACGATAAAAAAATTATTAGCACTGCACATCAATCTCTTGAGAGTATGTCTAGTGGTGAACAAAAAAGAGCTTTATTACATCATTTACTAAGTGAAAACCCTGATTATATAATATTAGATAACCCTTTTGACAATTTAGATATAACTTTCCAAGCGCAACTAAAAGATATCCTTAAATCTCACTCTTCTTATATTTCGTTTATTCAATTAGCAAGTCGCAAGGCAGACACTCTTTCATTTATAAACAACTATGGAAAACTTGATAAGGATGAATTTTCTGTTATTAAAAATATAGAATTTAACGAAAACTCTTCATTTGAAGCCTTTAGCCAAGTTAGCATTCCAAAAGCGATAACAACATATACCGGTTTTAAGAATCCATTAATCAGTTTCAAAAATGTAAATGTCGCTTACGGAGAGATAAGAATTTTAAATAATATTAATTGGACAATTAACAAAGGTGATTTCTGGCAACTATCTGGTACTAATGGTAGTGGAAAATCTACCATTCTTTCCATGATTTTTGGAGACAACCCAAAAGCATTTGGGCAAGATATTTATCTCTTCGGAAACAAGAAAGGAAGCGGAGAAAGTGTTTGGGATATTAAAAACAAAATTGGTTTTTACGCTCCTGCAATGACCAATAAATTCAACGGCAGGCACTCTATAGAAAACATGCTTATTTCTGGATTAACGGACTCTGTAGGACTCTATACGATACCAACAGAATTACAAAAAAGAATTGTGAAGCAGTGGCTAACCTTACTAGACCTACATGCCTTAAAGAAGGCTTATTTTAATACCTTATCTACAGGTAAGCAAAGATTGGTTATGACAGCCCGTGCTATGGTTAAAAGACCACCAATTTTAATCTTAGATGAACCAACGGCAGGTATGGATGATGATTCAGCAGCTTTATTGGTTGCATTGGTCAATAAATTCTCAGAAGAAACAGATACCGCTATAATCTATGTTTCCCATAGAAAAGAAAAAGGTCTAAAACCCAAACGGATTTTAAACCTTATACCCAGTGAAAATGGATCTTTGGGTAAAATAATTTAATCTCATATTATAAAAATAAAAAAAGCCGTTCATTTCTGAACGACTTTTTCTGCTTGAATTAGTTGTATCTATTCTTCTTTTCCAGAAGTAATTTTCTTGCTTAATGCATCGAACATTACAGGAGTTGCAATAAACACCGATGAGTATGTACCTACAACTACACCAACGATCATTGCAAACATAAATCCTCTTAATGACTCTCCTCCAAAAATGAAGATAGCCAATAATACTACCAAGGTAGTTAACGAAGTATTTAATGTTCTACTCAACGTACTGTTTATAGCGTAATTGATATTTGAACCACCTTTCCAGCCACGTTCTGCCAATGTCTCACGAATACGGTCAAACACAACCACGGTATCATTCAATGAGTACCCGATTACGGTAAGAATCGCCGCTATAAATGCTTGATCAATTTCCATATTAAATGGCATTAACTTACCAAATATAGAGAACACACCTAGTACTATCAATACATCATGGAATACTGCAATTACAGCACCCAATGAGAATTGCCATCTTCTAAATCTAAATAAGATATAAAGGAATACTACTGCCAATGAACCTAAAATAGCTAAAAACGCATTTTTCTGAATATCATCTGCAATCGTAGGACCAACCTTAACCGATGCCAAAATACCAACAGCTTCAGCATCTACGCCACCTAGTTTAAAAGCTTCTTTACTAATACCATCTGGCAAGTACTTTTGAAGAGATGCGTATAATTTATCCTGAATTTCAGTGTCAACTTCAATACCTTCAACATCTACTTTATAAGGAGTAGTAATTTTTACTTGGTTAGATTCACCATACGTTTTCACGTTTGTACCACTACCAAATACAGTATTTAGTTCAGATGCTATTTCAGAAGGATTAACCGCTTGTTCAAAACGAACTGTATAAGAACGACCACCGATGAAATCTACACCTTTTTGTAATCCAGGTCCGAATAACAAAGAAAACAAACCAACAGCTACTAGTATACCAGAAAGTACATAAGCAATCTTTCTTTTTACCAAGAAATCGATATTGATTCCTTTGAAAAGATTTTTAGTGATAGCTGTAGAGAAATCTAAGCTTCTACCTTTTCCTCCAATATACCAATCAACTAATAAACGAGTGATGAATATTGCTGTAAATAGAGATGTTATAATACCTATTAATAATGTAGTTGCGAAACCTTTAATTGGCCCTGAACCAAATATGAATAAGATAATTGCAGTTAAACCTGTTGTAATGTTCGCATCTAAAATAGAGGACAATGCATTACCAAAACCATCAGCAACCGCTTGGCTCTTGCCTTTACCCTTAGCCAATTCTTCTTTAATACGTTCAAAGATCAGTACGTTAGCATCCACCGACATACCAATAGTTAAAACGATACCTGCAATACCAGGTAAGGTTAATACCGCATTTAAGCTAGTTAACACACCAAAAATCAATAAGATGTTCAATAACAAAGCGACATCTGCAAAAACACCAGCCTTACCGTAGTATGCGATCATCCATAAAAGCACGATTGCCATAGCAATCAAGAAAGACATAAAACCACTGTCAATAGCTTCTTGTCCTAAAGAAGGACCAACAATTTCTGATTGAATAATCTCTGCAGAAGCAGGAAGTTTACCAGCTCTTAGTACGTTAGAAATATCTTTAGTTTCATTTACTGTAAAGTCACCCGTAATTTCTGAACGACCACCAGAGATAGGACCTGAAGAAACACCAGGAGCAGTATATACCTTGTTATCTAAAACAATAGCAATACCAGTTTGGTTAGTATATGCATCACCAGTTAATTTTTCCCATTCTTTGGCACCTTTAGTATTCATGGTCATAGAAACAGCTGGCTTGCTGAACTGATCGAAATCTGCTCTAGCATCACTAACTACATCACCACTAATTCTTGGCGTACCATCACGATTTGATTTTAAAGCATATAAATCTATTACTTCGGTATCTTCAGTTGATGGTCTTTCCCATACAAATTTTGTAAACTGAATATCAGCAGGCAACAACCTTCTAATTTCTGGCATTCTTAAGTACGAGCCAATTGTTGCCGTATCTTTAATAGCAGCACGAAACATTGCATTACTTCCTGGGTTAGCAGGAATCAATAATTCGTATAACGGATTTACTTGAGTAGCTAAATCTAAAGAATCTGCAGATACATCAGATAATAACGAATCTAACTCTGTTTCCTCTTTAACTTGTTCCGGTTGCTTAACCTCAACAATCGTCTTTAATTTTTCGTTTGCTTGAATAAGAAAAGTACTAAAGCTTGTATTGCTCTGTTTGTATGTTTCCCAAAATTCTAATTGAGCAGTACTTGATAATAAGTCTTGTGCACGAGCGATATCTCTAGCACCTGGTAATTCAACCAAAATACGACCAGAATTTCCTTCTCTTTGAATATTTGGTTGGGTAACACCAAAACCATCTATACGTTCTCTTAGTACTTCAAAAGCAGAAACTATAGACTCATCTATTTTTCTACGGATGATAGGCTTAACCTCATCATCAGACATTTGAAAATTAATTTCATCACTAAGACCTTTGTTTGCGAAGATATCTGGTGAAGCTAATTTAGTTTCTCCCTTAATCTTATCGAAAGCTTCAAAAAACAAATCGATATATGTATCATCGCTACTTTTAGAAGCAACATCTGCATCAGCCAATGCTTTATTAAAAACTGGGCTTTTTGTATTGTTAGCCAAACCTTTAAGGATATCCTTAATAGAAATCTGTAACGTTACGTTGATACCACCTTTAAGGTCAAGACCTTTATTTAATTCCTTCTTTTTTGCTTCATGATAATTGGTATACCCTAAAATGGTATTGTTACCAATTGAGTCTAGATAGTTTGCAGCTACAATTTCTCTTTGCGCTATATAACCATCTTCTGCTTCCGAAACACGGCTTGCAGCAAAGACATTCGCCTCTTTTTCTACTTTACTTGTTATGAAAGTATAGGATAGCTGGTAGATACTAACTAACCCAAATAATAAAGCAAAAAGCTTTATAAGTCCTTTGTTTTGCATTTGTAATAATTTAATTTATGTTGATTATTGTTTTGAATATTTTTAAAATCTAAAGCAAATTACTTTTACGCAAAGTAATTACGTTCCTTAGTAAAATTTTTAGCGGAATTAGCTATTCCCATAAACATTAGGTCCTGCCCTAACTTCTGGAATAATTGGTGAAGTATTATCTATTGCAATTGCAATGTTTCTATTAATCTTAAAAGCTACATTAACAACAGTTTCTTGTTTAAAAGCAATTGTATTATTATAATGTAGAGTTACCGGGCTATAAAATTTACTATAGTCTTGCTTTTGAATTAAAACAAGATTTGCTTGTAACTTAAATCCTCCATCAGCTTGCTGATGAAGATCCGATACTACTAAGTTATATTTTTCCGGAAGTTGTTCTTTAGGGTAATCTGAAGGAAATTCGTCTTCATTGGTTAATGACAGTTGGTCTTCTTGAGAAAGAAACTCTTCAACCCTTATTGCATCAACATCACTATAATAACGAATACTTAGTTGTCTGCCATCATTTTCTATGATTTCAATAGCATCAACACCCAATACTTGCAACTTTTTTGTTATAGCCGCCAAAACATCATCATGAGCACTTTCTGAAGCTAATTCTACATCAGTAAATTGTAATACAATTTGTTGATTAGAAGCCTTTGATTGCTCTTGACTTAGCCCGAATAAGGCTAGAATAATAATTAAAGTACTTACGCACCATTTTGCATTCATGCGGCAAATATAAAAAGAAAGATTATACTAGGTAGTCTATTTTCTACAATATAAATATTTCTGAAGCTCAACCTCTTACAAAAAGGAAGCCTTTATAGTTAACTATAAAGGCTTCTTATTATATATGAGTATATGAACTACAACTCTAAAAGTCCGTTTGTTTTAGAAACTCCAGCGGCACTCTCTTTCATTTTTGCTTTTTCAGCATCACTAAGAGGAATATCTATAATTTTTTCAATTCCGTCTTTTCCTAAGATTACTGGAACACCAATACAGATATCATTTAAGCCATATTCACCATCTAACATTGTTGAACAAGGAAACATTTTCTTCTGATCACATGCAATTGCCTGTACCATAGAAGAAACTGCAGCACCTGGCGCGTACCATGCACTTGTACCTAATAATTTGGTTAAAGTTGCCCCACCTACTTTAGTATCGTCTGCAACTTGTTGCAATCTATCTTCTGACAAGAACTCAGAAACACGAATACTGTTTCTAGTTGCATGAGATGTTAATGGCACCATACCAGTATCACTATGACCACCTATTACCATACCGTCAATATCAGAAATAGGAGCTTCCATTGCTTCTGCTAAACGATATTTAAAACGTGCGCTATCTAAAGCACCACCCATACCTATAATTCTATTTTTAGGCAAACCAGTAGTTTTGTGTACCAAATATGTCATAGTATCCATAGGGTTACTTACAACTATAATGATAACATTTGGAGAATGCTTTAAAAGGTTGCTTGATACTGTTTTTACGATACCTGCATTAATACCTATTAATTCTTCTCTAGTCATTCCTGGTTTCCTTGGAATACCAGAGGTAATTACAGCAATATGGCTATCGGCAGTTTTAGCATAATCATTAGTACTACCCGAGATTTTAGTATCAAACCCCATCAATGATGCTGTCTGCATCAAATCCATAGCCTTACCTTCAGCATAACCTTCTTTAATATCCAAAATAACCACCTCTGACGCAAAATCTTTAATGGCAATGTATTCTGCACAACTAGCACCTACTGCACCAGCACCTACAACTGTAACTTTCATTTATTCTTATTTTATGAATTATTATATATAAAATGGAACGCCCACCCTATGTTTATTGAATTTTCACTCCAAAAATAGGTATTTATTGATAAAATATGCTATCGGACCTGTGATTTAATTACTCTTGAAAGCCCTAAAAAACATCGATAAAATACACGTCTTGTTAAAAAAAATTGCGCTTTAACGAAGAAATCGTCAAATAGTTACCATACGTCGAATTAAAGTAATAACACAAAATTCATCACGTTAATAACTGTGGATCCCAAATCCAAAATTAAATTAACCTACTTATGACTAAGAAGTTCCTCTCTTTGTTGGCCATTTGTGCCATAGTGTTGCTTGCAAACTGTTCTAGGATAGAACAGAATACCGACCCCATTATTGGGATATGGTCGCAATCTAACACTATTACAACAGAAAATTCTGCGAAACAAACCGTACGTAAAGAATGGATTTTCAATGATGTGTTCTTAGGAAGATATCATGAAATTGACGGCAATACAATTACCTTAAAAACAGATTTCAACTGGTCCAAGCAAGACGATATTTATACTGTAGAGTATAAAGGTCTTGACGGCAAGCCCAACAATGTAATTACCATTAAAGCTACTGAAGATGGATTCTATCTTCTAAAGAAAGATGGTGCTACATTGGCTATAAGGGAATAAACGATTTTAACAGGGCCATGGGAAAAAGGCTGTCCGGAGGGATCTGGGCAGTCTTTTTTATACCCATTATTGTTCTAACTTAGCTTTTAAAAAGTATTACCTACGCTTATTTAAAGCACAAAAAAAGGTCCGACGGAATTAGAGATAATTCCTATCGGACCTTTTTAAATTTATAACTTGTCTTTATCTAAAACCGAAATTAATACCTAGGGTTGCGGTATTAAACTCTCCTAAATTATATTCAGCGTTCAGCCTAAAAAAACCTAATTTCAGTTTGGTACCTAAAGTACCGGTTACACCACTCACCTTCTTGGTTATAGAAAAAGGGTCTACATAGGTATCTGATGCAAAAGGACCACTCGTTACCCTGTAAGTTCCAAGAACATCTGTAACAGATTTTCCTGTAATATAATTAACACCGCCATAGAAATTAATTATTGGGAGTTTAGTTGAAACTACGCCACCAAATACCCAACTATTAATCTGTGCCTCTATTCGCTGATTCTCTCCATCTATTAGCCTTGCATTGGTCAGGTCATAATCACCACTAATATTAGTGTACCCAATAACTGCAGAAATAGCAACAGGTAAAATTTTATCTGCAGGCAATAATTTGGTAAAATCATGTTGAATACCAATTCCGTATAAACCTATTGAAGCATCCTCGTATTCCATTTTAGGAAGAAATCTTGCTTTTACCTCTATCCCTTTTATCAAGCCTACACTTGCTTGCACATAACCTGAAGGAACGAAATTAATATCTTCACCAGCTAATCCTGATGGTAATTCAAAAGTCTCTCGAACCGTAACACCCAATACTTCTCCTTCGACGAACATTTCTGTTCCTGAAATATCACCTAATGCCGTAGAAACCTCTCTTCCCACACCTGGATTATCAACAAAATCTAGATTCTCATAATCATTTGGATCTAAAAGAAAAGTCTTCTTTTCCTCTTTATTTTTAAAACCAGTGATATTTCCAACTATCGAGATTTCAAACCCACCTAAAGGTTTTGCATCGGCCGTATTGTACCATCCTGTAGAAATACTATACACCACACTTTCAGAGAGTGGTTCCATATAATCGGTAGTAAATCTTTCTGCATCCTCGACGCCCGCTGATAGCACATTATTAAAGTCTGCTTGTGCGGTAGCCGTTATACAAGTTCCAAGAAAAACACAAGTAAGTAAATTTTTCATAATTGTAAATTTTCTTAAAACTAAAAAACCTGCGCTGTAGACGCAGGTTTTTGTTGTGTAAATGGTATTTTCTATGTGTCAATGTTTGCATAAACAGCATTTTTCTCAATAAATTCTCTTCTAGGCGGTACTTCATCACCCATAAGCATTGAGAAAACACGATCTGTTTCTGTCGCATTATCAATTTGAATTAGACGTAAGGTTCTAAACTCAGGGTTCATAGTAGTATCCCATAATTGCTCGGCGTTCATTTCCCCAAGACCTTTGTATCGTTGAATACTAACTCCACCACTGTAGCTTTCAGCAATTTCGTCACGCTCTTTATCACTCCAAGCGTATCTCTTTTTCTGACCTTTTTTCACTAAGTATAATGGCGGCGTTGCAATATAAACGTGACCACTCTCAATCAACTCTCGCATATAACGGAAGAAGAAGGTCAATATTAATGTTTCAATATGGCTACCATCGACATCGGCATCACACATGATGACTACCTTATGATATCTTAGTTTAGCAAGATTCAATGCCTTACTATCTTCTTCAGTACCAATGGTAACACCTAAAGCAGTATACATGTTCTTGATTTCCTCGTTTTCAAAAACTTTGTGTTGCATGGCTTTTTCAACATTCAAAATCTTACCTCTTAAAGGAAGAATCGCTTGAAAATTACGATCACGACCCATTTTTGCGGTACCACCCGCCGAATCTCCCTCGACAAGGAATATTTCACATTTTTCAGGATCTTGTTCAGAGCAATCCGATAATTTACCTGGTAATCCGCCACCGCTCATAACATTCTTACGCTGTACCATTTCACGCGCTTTAGAAGCTGCGTGTCTAGCCTGAGCTGCAAGAATTACTTTTTGAACGATAATTTTAGCATCATCTGGATGCTCCTCTAGGTAATTGGTCAACATTTCCGATACAGCTTGACTAACAGCCGCAGAAACCTCACGGTTACCTAATTTAGTTTTAGTTTGACCTTCAAATTGAGGTTCAGAAACTTTTACGGAAACAATTGCAGTTAAACCTTCGCGGAAATCATCTCCTTGAATTTCAAACTTTAATTTATCCAACATTCCAGAAGCATCTGCATATTTCTTTAAAGTAGAAGTTAAACCTCTTCTAAAACCAGATAAATGCGTACCACCTTCGTGTGTATTAATATTGTTTACGTACGAGTGTAAATTTTCAGTATAACTCGTATTATAAATCATTGCAACCTCAACAGGAATATCATTCTTTTCCCCTTCCATTGCAATAACATCTTGAATCAAAGACTCACGGTTACCATCTAAAAACTTAACAAACTCTTTAAGACCTTCATCAGAATAAAAAGTTTCACCAACATATTCCCCTTTTTCGTCTTTCTGACGCTTATCGGTAATAGAAATGGTTACCCCTTTATTCAAGAAAGAAAGCTCACGCATTCTATTGGCTAAAGTCTCATAGCTATATTCTATTGTTTGAGTGAATATGGTATCATCTGGGTGAAAAGTTACCTCTGTACCTCTTTCTGTAGTTTCGCCAATACGTTTTACAGGATACAAAGCCTTACCTCTAGAGTATTCTTGCTGCCAGATAACACCTTCCTTAAATACCTTTGCAGACAAATGATCAGAAAGTGCATTAACACAAGAAACACCAACCCCGTGAAGACCACCAGAAACTTTATAAGAATCTTTATCAAATTTACCACCCGCACCAATTTTGGTCATTACGACCTGTAATGCAGATACACCTTCTTTTTTATGAAGATCAACAGGTATACCCCTACCGTTATCTTTTGTGGTTATGGAATTATCTTCGTTTATGATTACGCTAATAGTGTCACAATGACCACCCATAGCCTCATCAATAGAGTTATCTACTACTTCATATACCAAATGGTGCAAACCACGGACCCCAACATCACCTATATACATGGATGGACGCATACGTACGTGCTCCATTCCCTCTAAGGCCTGAATACTATCTGCCGAATAATTTTTCTTATTTGCTTCTTCGCTCATAAAATTAAGGTTGTTTTACTTCAAATTTTGCAATCTAACAAATATACGCAATACCCCATGAAATATGGACTTTCTAGCAATTGAGCAATTGTAAGTTATCAACAATTATTGTGGAAAATTACAGTCTGTTCTTTAAAACACAGAATAGACATAACTATTGAATCCTCATTTATTTAGGTAAAACGTTAAAAGAATATTGCAATTCCCGATATAACTTCGAAATTGAGCCAGTACAATTACATTTTCATCTCAGGAAATCCATTTAAAAATTAATGATCTCTTAACAATCCCAGCCCATAATTAACGGTATCAAAATCAATGTGTGCGCTATCGATTGAATACTAAAAATATTAAGATTTCATTTACATATCGATACTAACTTAGCTATAAATCTTAAAACAATATATCATGAATGAAGAGCAATTTAAAGGGAAATGGAATATAGCAAAAGGTAAGCTTAAACAACAATATGCAGACCTTACAGATGATGACCTAAAGTACGCTGAAGGTAAATCTGATGAATTACTTGGTAGAATACAAGAAAAGACCGGAGAGTCTAAGGAAAAATTAAAACAAATGATAGACAATATGTAAATCATTAGATTCAAATGTGCTATAAAAAGTAACCCCGTCTACTAAGTAGACGGGGTTTTCACAATAGATACTATGACTAATTCAAACCCTATTGTTTAACATATGCATCTGAATGAACATTTGCTACAGCTCTACCAGATGGATCGTTCATGTTTTTGAAAGCTGCATCCCACTCTAAAGCAATTTGGGTACTACAAGCTACAGAAGCTTCCTGTGGCACACACAAAGCAGCTGCATCTGAAGGGAAATGCTCTTCGAATATAGAACGATAGTAAAATTCTTCTTT
>Ga0207888_100247_pt1 | contig 27829 bp, 22 predicted proteins | sample LinPmetageLP43_FD_184055 | JGI IMG/M metagenome (GOLD analysis project Ga0207888, IMG submission 184055) | Marine viral communities from the Pacific Ocean - LP-43 (SPAdes) | ecosystem: Environmental > Aquatic > Marine > Oceanic | place: Pacific Ocean | collected 2010-08-27 | reverse complement strand
AGCGAGTAGTCTTTTTGGGTTCTTTTTGCATAACCACTCTTTGAGGGTGTTTTCATTACACTAAGGTTTTAGTGTATCGCTATTTCAGGACGGGACAAATTTTAAAAAGAAAAAACCCTTGAGAAAATTCTCAAGGGTTTTTTTATAATAAGTGCGTGTACGGCACGTGTTTACATCATACCTGGCATACCACCGCCCATTCCTCCTGGCATACCGGCTCCGCCGCCGCCATTTTCTTCAGGAATGTCAGTTAATGCACATTCAGTAGTTAAGATCATACCAGAAACAGATGCAGCATTTTCTAATGCAACACGAGTTACTTTTTTAGGATCTATAATACCTTCAGCAAGCATGTTTACATAACGATCTGTTTTAGCATCGTATCCATAATCATCATCACCTTCGATAACTTTAGCGATAACAACAGAACCTTCACCACCAGCATTTGCTACGATTGTGCGCAACGGAGATTCGATAGCTTTTGCTACGATTTTAATACCTGTCGCTTCGTCTGCATTCAATGATTCTAAGCTTTCTAATACACGTATAGCACGTACTAAAGCTACACCACCACCTGCTACGATACCTTCTTCTACGGCAGCACGAGTTGCATGAAGTGCATCATCCACACGGTCTTTTTTCTCTTTCATTTCTACTTCAGAAGCAGCACCTACATAAAGTACAGCAACACCACCTGCTAATTTAGCAAGACGTTCCTGAAGTTTTTCTCTATCATAATCGCTGGTAGTAGTCTCGATCTGAGCTTTGATCTGATTTACACGTGCTTTAATATCATCGCTGCTACCAGAACCGTTTACTATAGTCGTGTTGTCTTTATCAATAGTTACATTCTCTGCTGTACCTAACTGATCAATTGTAGCGTTCTCAAGAGAGAAACCACGCTCTTCACTAATTACCGTACCACCAGTAAGAATTGCGATATCTTCTAGCATTGCTTTACGACGATCCCCGAAACCTGGTGCTTTTACAGCGGCGATTTTAAGAGCTCCTCTCAATTTGTTTACTACAAGAGTTGCAAGCGCTTCGCCATCTACATCTTCTGCGATGATCAATAAAGGCTTGCCTGATTGAGCAACTGGCTCAAGAACAGGAAGCAAATCTTTCATAGAAGAAATCTTCTTGTCAAATAACAAGATATACGGATTCTCTAATTCAGTTTGCATTTTCTCGCTGTCTGTAACAAAATAAGGAGAAAGGTAACCGCGGTCAAATTGCATACCTTCTACTACATCAACATAAGTCTCTGTACCTTTTGCTTCTTCAACTGTGATAACACCTTCTTTACCAACTTTGCCAAATGCTTCAGCGATAAGTTCACCTATCACATCATCGTTGTTAGCAGAAATAGCAGCCACCTGCTTGATTTTTTCTGAAGAGCTTCCTACTTCTTTAGTTTGCTTTTCAAGATCTTTTGTGATTGCTTCTACAGCTTTATCAATCCCACGTTTTAAGTCCATTGGGTTTGCGCCTGCAGCAACGTTTTTAAGACCTTCTTGTACGATAGCCTGAGCAAGTACAGTCGCGGTAGTAGTACCGTCACCGGCAAGATCATTGGTTTTAGAAGCAACTTCCTTTACCATCTGAGCTCCCATGTTTTCAAGAGGATCTTGTAGTTCAATTTCTTTTGCTACAGAAACACCATCTTTAGTCACTTGAGGACCACCAAATGATTTACTGATGATTACGTTACGGCCTTTAGGACCTAAAGTTACTTTTACTGCGTTTGCCAGTGCGTCAACACCGCGCTTTATGCCATCTCTAGCTGAGATGTCAAATGTTATATTTTTTGCCATTTTCTTGAGTTGTTTAAATTTTTCGCGGCTGCGAAAAATACAAGGTTGTTAATACTTTAAATAGAAGATTCACTAATTAGATTACAGCAAGGATGTCATCCTCACGCATAATAAGATAGTCTGTACCATCTAATTTTAATTCTGTGCCAGAATATTTACCGTAAAGAACAGTGTCTCCCACTTTTACAGTCATATCGTGGTCTTTTTTACCGCTTCCTACAGCTACGACTTTACCTTGTTGAGGTTTTTCTTTTGCTGTATCCGGAATGTATAGGCCGGATGCTGTTTTAGTTTCGGCAGCCGTTGGCTCTACCAAAACACGATCTGAAAGAGGTTTAATGTTTACTCCCATTTTAATATAAATTTTTAGTTAACAATTTTCTTAGTTGTGTTGTCTATTAAACAGAAATTATGCCACCAAAAATGCACTGACAAAAAGGCAAAAAAAAGACCGCATAATTGCGGTCTCTATAAATTGCGTATGACTAAATTGTCATTTATTCTTCTGTTGAGTCTGTCGCCGGGGCAGTTGCTGCAGGAGCAGGTGCTTCTTGAACAGGCATAATATTTTCTACATTTTCACCTTCGATAACTTTAGATTCATTTGAAGAACCTCCGCCAAAAATAGTTACGTTAGAAATTAAAATCAAAACCAATAATGCAGTTGCAAGACCCCAGGTACTTTTATCTAGAAAATCACCGGTCTTTTTAACACCACCTATTTGTTGAGAACCGCCACCTCCAAAAGAAGAAGATAAACCACCACCTTTAGGGTTTTGAACCATAATTACAACGATAAGTAAAAAGGCTACAATTACGATTAAAACTAAAAATATAAAAAACATAGTTTTGACTTTATAAAATGCGGTTTTGAGTTTAGGCTTTTCCCGCTGTTTACTTTATTTATTTTCTTGCAATTTCTCTATTGCCCGAATTTGGTCTGCAAAGAAACCACTTTTTTCCGGATATTTCAAACTTAAAATCCGATAAGCTTGTTTAGCTTTTGAAAAGTTTTTTTGCTCTACATAGACCCGAGCTAAGGTCTCTGTCATCAGGCTGTCGTTGGGCTGAAAGCGATCTTCTAAGTTGGTCTTTTTAAAAGAAGAGTCTGGTGGACTCACTTTTATTTTGGGATTGCGCTCTATAAATTTATCAATAAGCTCCAAACGACGCGTACGTTCCGGGTCATCATCTGTTTCGTAAGTAGTGCGTTCAGGAAGTGGTTTGTGTTCAATTTCCTGTTGTTTTAAAGCCTCATGGTTGCTTTCTTTTTCTGCAACTTCTTCAGTGGTTTCGACTCTGTTGATTTTATTGAAAGAAGTTAGTTTTAACCATTCTCCAAATGAATGTGTTTCAGCTGGATTAAAATCTAAAGGTTTACCGATTTGTAACTGCTCTTCTGCGTTAGCTTCTGGTGTGGTTTCAGGTTCTTCTGAAGCTTCTTTTGGTATAAAAAAGTCTTTAGATAAAACCTGATTGGCCTTTACCAACTCTTCGGCCTCCATATCAGCAGAAACATCTACGGCATCATAAACCGGCATATTGTGCAGGTAAGCTTCTTGAGATTTTATCTGCTGGCTGATGTCGCTTTGATTGAATATTTCAGAAGTAATAAAATCAAATAAAACCGTGCGGTCTTGTGTGTGTGCTGCGGTCTGTTTGAGCTGGTTGTTGTAAAGAAAACTGTCTTCGTTTTTCAAACCTTTTAATTGGAGCGCCCGAGCTGCCTGAAAAAAAGGAAACTCTTTTATAATCGTTTTTAGCTGAGTTGTCTGCTCTGGTGTAACACGATCCGGGTGTTCTAAAAGGGATGTAAACGTCTTAGTATTCATTTACCAGTTAGCTAAAGATTCCTGAAAAATATCTTGTGTGATTCGCTCGTAAATTTCTTCTATCGCACCATCTAAAACGGCTCCCACAGGCTGCGCAGTACCCGCAATATCTACAAAGAATGAAAAACGTTTTTCAAAATCTGCGCTACCGTCTGTTATGGTTTTGTTTGTAAATCGACATAGAATTACAATGGTAATGCGGTTCTGAGCAGCGACGTTATCAGAGGTAGCGGTTTGTGGAGCGATGTAATAATCTACAATTTCGCCCTCATAAATTAGATCTGCATTGGCAGCATTTGTAGCCAGATTTAAGCTGGTTTGATTCTGAATTAAATCAGATAGAGCAAATGTAAATCTACGGTCAATCCCCGGCTCTACAATAGGAGCGTTATTCTGAAAATAGCTTACGTAATACGACTCAGCGCTACCTATGTCTGCGCCAGTAAACGAGTAGAAGCCACAACTATTAAAGCATATAAAGCTAAAAAATAAAAGTACGATTTGAAGTTTTTTCATATTGAATAAGTGGTGTCTTTTAAACGCAGCAAGCTGTCTGGCATTGCGTTACAAATCGTATTGTTTGATTTTTCTATATAAGGTGCGCTCGCTGATGCCTAATTCTTTAGCAGCTGCCTTGCGTTTCCCACTGTGGCGCTCCAGAGATTTTTCGATCAATTCAAGTTCTTTTTCTTGTAAAGAGAGCGTTTCTTCTTCCTCAACATCTTCCGCAAAATGGTATTTGTCTGCCATCTGAGAGTTGCTTACCACAGACTCTTCTGGTAATTGCAATACCTCGGTGATGTCTTCTGCACTTTCGTAAGCATCAGAATCATCTTCGCTATAAATCTTCTTGATCAGTGATTTATTTTCTTCCTTAACTGAAGCATTATTGCCATTTTCCATCAACTCAAGGGTGAGTTTCTTCAAGTCGTTCAAGTCACTTTTCATGTCAAAAAGTACTTTGTAAAGAATTTCGCGCTCACTGCTAAAATCGCTTTCGCTCTTTTTAGTTTGTCCTACTACAGCCGGTAAATTAGAACCGGTATCCGGCAAATAAGCTCTTAATTTTTCTGCGGAAATCTGGCGCGTTTGCTCGAGTACAGAAATTTGCTCAGCAACGTTACGCAACTGTCTTATGTTACCAGACCAGCGGAATTTCAACAGAACATTTACTGCATCATCATCGAGGCGAATGGTGGGCATTTTATACTTATTGGCAAAGTCTGAAGCAAATTTTCTAAACAATAAATGAATATCATTTTTACGATCGCGCAAGGGCGGAAGGTTGATCTCTACCGTGCTTAAACGGTAATACAGATCCTCTCTAAAGCGCTCTTTCTGGATGGCATCAAACATTTTTACGTTTGTTGCAGCCACAATGCGAACATCGGTCTTTTGTGTTTTAGACGAACCTACTTTTAAAAATTCGCCGTTTTCTAATACACGCAGTAAACGAACCTGAGTGGGTAGCGGCAATTCACCAACTTCATCCAAAAAAATGGTTCCACCATCAGCCTCTTCAAAATAACCACTTCGCGTTGATGTTGCTCCGGTAAAAGCACCTTTTTCGTGACCAAAAAGCTCACTGTCTATTGTTCCTTCAGGAATGGCACCACAGTTAACAGCAATATATTTATTGTGTTTGCGGTGTGATAAGGAGTGAATAATACGCGGAATACTCTCTTTACCCACACCACTTTCTCCGGTAACTAATACAGAAATATCGGTAGGTGCAACCTGTATAGCTTTCTCAATAGAGCGGTTGAGTTTAGGATCGTCTCCAATAATCCCAAAACGTTGTTTAATAGCGTGAACTGATTCCATTCTAATTGATTAATTATTTTCAGAATAACCTATAGCTTTACCTAAAAGGGTAGATTTTGTGCAGTCTTTAATTTCTACATTAACAAAGTCACCTACTTTATAATCTTCTTTTGGAAAGACTGCTACGGTATTTTGAGAGGTGCGACCAGACCATTCGGCGTCACTTTTCTTAGATTCTTTTTCGATAAGGACTTCAACAATTTTACCCACCTGTTTTTGCGTGTTGTAATGAGAGTGTTCTAGTTGAAGAGCGATCACTTCTGCTAAACGGCGTTTTTTTACATCTAGAGGGATGTCATCCTCAAGTTTTCGAGCAGCCATAGTTCCCGGGCGTTCACTATACGCAAACATAAATCCAAAGTCATACTTCACATACTCCATTAAACTCAAGGTGTCTTGATGATCTTCTTCGGTCTCGGTTGGGAAGCCGGTGATCATATCTTGAGAGATCGCACAGTCTGGCATAATCTCTCTAATATTATCTATCAATTCAAAATATTCCTGACGCGTGTGCAGGCGATTCATTTCTTTAAGAATACGATCGCTACCGCTTTGCACCGGTAAGTGAATGTATTTGCAGATATTAGGATACTTTGCCATTGTTCTAATCACATCGAGCGTCATATCCTGAGGATTAGAAGTAGAAAAACGAATACGCATTTTAGGTTGAGCTTCGGCAACAAGACTTAACAATCGTGAGAAATCTACAGCAGTAGCTTTTGCCATAGCACTGGCTTTCTCAAAATCTTTTTTGAGACCGCCACCATACCATAAATAACTGTCAACGTTTTGACCCAAAAGGGTGATTTCTTTAAAACCTTTTGCAGCTAGATCATTTACCTCTTCTACAATGCTTTGCGGATCTCTGCTGCGTTCCCGTCCTCTTGTGAAAGGTACTACGCAGAATGTACACATATTGTCACAACCGCGGGTAATGCTTACAAATGCGGTAACCCCATTACTTTGTAGGCGTACTGGTGAGACATCACCGTAAGTTTCTTCTTTAGATAGAATCACATTGATCGCGTCGCGACCTTCTTCGACCTCGTCTAATAAATTAGGTAAGTCTTTATAAGCGTCAGGACCAACTACAAGGTCAACGATTTTTTCTTCTTCTAGAAATTTACTTTTTAAACGTTCTGCCATACAGCCCAGAACACCCACTTTCATTTTAGGGTTATCTTTTTTAACGGCATTGTATTTCTCTAAACGCTTGCGAACTGTTTGTTCTGCTTTGTCTCTGATAGAACAGGTGTTTACCAGAACCAGATCTGCATCTTCAAGTGAAGTTGTAGTATTGTATCCTTGATTGGCAAGTATAGATGCTACAATCTCGCTATCGCTAAAGTTCATCTGGCAACCATAACTTTCTATAAACAGCTTTTTAGTGTTTGTAGTTTGTGGTTCGAGAACCAAAGCTTCTCCTTGCTTGTTTTCGTCAATTATCTTCTCCATAATACGTACTGCTACCTAAAAATAGTGCGCAAAGATACGATTAACAGATGTTGTGACAAAGTGTCATTAGGGTGAAATTAAAAAAGGATTTTTCGAATTTTAAGATATAATTAATGACAGAATAAACCGCTAGGAGCGGGGGCTTTAAACAGGATTTCTGTAGGGTCGTTATAGCTTTGTAGGTCTCAATAATAAATTTTCTACTACTTTTGCGAATCTAAAGTCAGAATAACGTAGACTTGTCGAGGTCTATTTAGGGCAAATTTTCAAAAAAGCAATATGGCAAAAAATCTGGTAATTGTTGAGTCACCTGCAAAGGCAAAAACTATAGAGAAATTTCTTGGGAAAGATTATAAGGTAGAAAGTAGTTTTGGTCACATTGCAGATTTACCAACAAAAGAACTTGGAGTAGATGTAGAAGGTGATTTTTCGCCCAAATATATAGTTAACAAAGACAAGAAATCAGTTGTAAAAAAGCTGAGAGATTTAGCAAATAAAGCTGAGACAGTATGGCTTGCGAGTGATGAGGACCGGGAAGGAGAAGCAATTGCCTGGCATTTAGCCGAAGAGTTGAAGCTTGATAAGTCTAAAACAAAAAGAATTGTTTTTTCTGAAATTACAAAGAAGGCAATTTTAAAAGCTATTGAAAGTCCGCGTGACATAGATTACAACTTGGTTAATGCGCAGCAAGCGCGTCGCGTTTTAGATAGATTAGTAGGGTATGAGATTTCTCCGGTTCTTTGGAGAAAAGTTAAAGGAGGTCTTTCTGCAGGTCGTGTGCAGTCGGTTTCTGTAAGGCTTATTGTGGAGCGTGAGCGGGAGATACAAGCATTCAATACAGAAGATTATTTTAGAGTAGATGCTGAATTTGCTAATGCAGGGGGTAAAACCTTAAAAGCAAAGCTTCCGAAAAATTTAGATACTAAGAAAGAGGCAGAGGAATTTCTAGAAGCTAATACCGATGCAACTTTTAAGGTTGAAGCTTTAACGACTAAACCTGCTAAGAAAAATCCGGCACCGCCGTTTACGACTTCAACTTTACAACAGGAAGCAGCGCGTAAATTATACTTTTCGGTGAGCAAGACCATGAATATGGCTCAGCGATTATATGAAGCGGGACTTATTACCTATATGAGAACTGATAGTGTGAATCTTTCTCAGGATGCTAAACAAGGAGCAGCAAACGAGATTATTTCGGCGTATGGAGAGAAATACCATCAAGAGCGTAATTATAAAGGTAAGAGTAAAGGGGCTCAGGAAGCTCACGAAGCGATAAGGCCTACAGATTTTAGTAAACATAGTGTAAATATAGATCGCGATCAGGCTCGTTTATACGAGTTGATTTGGAAACGTGCGATTGCTTCTCAAATGAGTGAGGCTAAGCTAGAGCGAACGAATGTGCAGATTGCTTCTTCAAAGCATCCTTCTAATTTCACGGCAAATGGTGAGGTGATCAAATTTGATGGTTTCTTAAAAGTGTATCTGGAAGGAACTGATGATGAGGATCAGGAAGAAAGCGGAATTCTACCTCCATTAAAAGAAGGAGAGGCTTTAGATAATCTTTGGATAACCGCAACAGAGCGTTTTACAAGAGCGCCTTATCGGTATACTGAAGCATCTTTGGTAAAGAAATTAGAAGAGTTAGGTATTGGACGACCGTCAACATATGCGCCTACAATTACTACTATTCAGAATAGAAAGTATATTGAAAAAGGAAATGTAGACGGGGTAGAGCGAGAATACGACTTGCTGACTTTGAAAAAAGGAGCGGTAAAAGCTGAAAAGCTTACTGAAAAAGTAGGCTCGGATAAAGGGAAACTCGTGCCTACCGATGTAGGTATGGTAGTGAATGACTTCTTGGTCAATCACTTTGAAAATATTTTAGACTACAACTTTACAGCAAAAGTCGAAGAGAATTTTGATGAGATTGCTGAAGGGAATGAGGAGTGGACTAAGATGATGAAAGATTTTTATAAAGACTTTCATCCACAAGTAAAAGATGTTGCTGAAAATGCTGAGCGTGAAGTGGGGGAGCGTGTTTTGGGTACAGACCCTAAAACAGGAAAGCCTGTAAGTGTGCGTTTAGGCAAATACGGAGCAATGGTGCAGATAGGTTCCGTAGAAGATGAGGAGAAGCCTCAGTTTGCAGGGTTATTACCAGATCAACAATTGGAAAGTATCACTTTTGAAGAAGCAATGGATTTGTTTAAGCTTCCTCGTGATTTAGGAGAATTTGAAGGGGAGCAGGTTCAGGTAAATAATGGGCGTTTTGGTCCTTATGTGAAATTCGGTAAAGCCTATGTTTCTTTGCCTAAAGGAAGAGATCCTCTTGAAGTAGAATACGATGAAGCTGTAGAATATATTAAGGAGAAGCAAAAAGCAGATGCTCCTATCTATCATTATGAAGATTTACCTGTGCAAAAAGGAGTGGGCCGTTTTGGTCCTTATCTAAAGTGGAACGGTATTTTTATCAATGTCAATAAAAAGTACGACTTTGATAATCTTTCAGATGAAGATATTGTTCAGTTAATTGAAGATAAAAAGCAAAAAGAGCGCGAGAAGGTTATTCACAATTTTGAAGAAGAAGGAATACGTGTTGAAAAAGCGCGTTGGGGACGTTCTAATATTATAAAAGGGAAAGTAAAAATAGAATTGCCTAAAACGGTAGATGCGCAAAAGCTCACTTTAGAAGAGGTGAAAGATATTTTAGAAAAACAAGGTCCGAAGCCTAAGAAAAAAGCGGCTAAAAAAACTACAGCCAAAAAAGCAACTCGAAAAAAAACAACAGCAAAAAAGAAGTAATTCATGGCATTTGAAAATTTACTTCCGGTATCTGACGCAGTGATTGCTCACGCCGCTTTATTGCACGAACAAAGTTTGTTTTCACAGATTAAAATTCACTCTCGTCAAGATGGTTTGCCGGAGCTGGTAGAGCTGCAGATAGCCATTATTGGAGTTCGGGAAAATCGAGGGGCGGTAGATCAAATTGATATTCCTGTAGATTTTACTTCGGTACGTAAAGCATTATACAAATTATTTCCGGGTAATTGGCATACAACAATTGGTGATTTGGGTGATTTAGATGCGGGTGAAAGTATTTCAGATACCGTATATGCTTTAAGGTCTATAGTTGCTCAACTGGTTAAAAACGATATCATCCCTGTGATTTTAGGAGGTACTCAGGATTTAACGTATGCGCTGTATCGTGCTTACGATGAATTGGATCAGATGGTGAACCTGGTAAATGTAGATGGTGATTTTGACTTGGGAGATAGTAGCTTGCCCATGACAAATAAGTCATTTGTCGGAAAAATCATCGTCGACCAGCCTTATAATCTTTTTAATTATTCCAGTTTAGCATATCAAACCTATTACAACAGTCAGGAGGAAATAGACCTGATGGAAAAGTTGTTCTTTGACTCATTTAGGTTGGGTAATATTACTTCAGATTTGAGTAGTGTTGAGCCCGTTATGCGAGATGCAGATGTAGTGAGTTTAGATCTTTCTGCTTTACAGGCTGAGGTTTTGGGTTACATGCATCCTGAACATGTAAATGGTTTGAATGGTAGGGAGGCATGCGCTATAACACGTTATGCGGGATTGAGTGATCGTGTGAGTGTTTTTGGGATTTTTGAATATGTTTTGGCAGGCCGAACCGAGACTGCAGCTGCATTAGTGGCGCAGCTTATTTGGTACTTTATTGAGGGGGTAAACTACCGCATAAAAGAGTCGCTTACAGATCGGGATACAGAATTTTTGCACTATAGCGTACCTGTTGAAGATGAGCTTTTAAGCTTTTACAAGAGTACAAAGTCTGAAAGATGGTGGATTGAGATTCCTTTCTTGGAGGGTGCTAATAATAAATTAAAACGACACACGTTATTACCTTGCACACAAGCAGATTACGTAAACGCTTGTAATCAGGAGATTCCCGAGCGTTGGTATAAGGCAAAGCGTAAGAATGAAATATAATTAACAAAACTTTTTGGGTTTGAATGTTATTTTTATCAAAAAATTGCTTTTTAGCATTTTTATAGATAGGTTTACTGTCTCAAATCTAGATTTAACCTAATTTACCTATGAAGAAGTTTATTGCATTTATTGCGATGGTAAGCTTATTAGTTAGTTGTGGTCGCAATGATCGTGGCGAACTTGTGGGAGTAAAAGGCAAAAAATGGAATCCAGAAAAACCCTACGGTATGACACTTGTTTCTGGAGGGGCTTTTATAATGGGTAAAAGTGATGATGACATCGCTGCCATCAAGAATGCCCCAACAAAAACTGTCACCGTCCGCTCTTTCTACATGGACGAGACCGAAATTACCAACTCAGAGTATAGACAATTTGTGAAATGGGTTCGGGATTCAGTTACACGTGCGCGTCTTGCTATTGAAGCTGATCTAATGGGAGAAACGCCTGGGTCTGGGGGTATAGGTGATTATGCTTTTGTGGATTATGATCCAGAAAATATGACTCCTTACGAGCAGTACATGTATGATAATTATTATAGTCTAAGTGATGATTACAGTGATCGCAAACTCAATTGGGATATAGACCTTATTGAAGATCCTATGGATTACCCTGACGAATATTATGTTTCGGTAATGGATACGATGTATATTCCGTTAGAAGAAGCGTATAATGGTCAGCGAACTGTTGATGTTGAAAAGCTTGTGTTTAAGTATAAGTATCTTGATATGGAAGCTGCTGCCCGTCAGAAGAAAGGCTCTCGTAAAGATTTTATAATTACTGAAGAAACTAAGATTTATCCAGATACAACGGTGTGGATTAAAGACTTTGCGTACTCATATAATGAGCCTATGCATAATGATTACTTCTGGCATAGTGCTTATGATGATTATCCGGTTGTAGGTGTTAGCTGGCAACAGGCAAAAGCTTTTTGCCAATGGCGTACAGACAATAAGAACTCTTATAAAAAAGAACGCGGTCAAGAATTGGTTAACCGTTTTAGACTTCCTAGTGAGGCTGAATGGGAATACGCTGCTCGCGGTGGTTTAGAAAGTGCAACCTACCCCTGGGGTGGGCCATATACTAAAAATGACCGGGGTTGTTTTATGGCAAACTTTAAGCCCTTGCGTGGTGACTATGCCGCAGATCAAGCACTTTATACAGTAGAAGCAGATTCTTATGAGCCTAATGATTATGATCTTTATAATATGGCTGGTAATGTTGCAGAATGGGTAGGGTCTTCATATGATCCCAATGCATATGAATATGTTTCAACAATGAACCCTAACGTTAACGATACTAAAAATGCTCGAAAAGTCGTGCGTGGTGGTTCCTGGAAAGATGTTGCTTACTTAATTCAGGTAAGTACTAGAGATTATGAGTATGCAGATTCTGCTCGTAGTTATATCGGCTTTAGAACTGTGCAAGATTATCTTGGTGTAGACCAGGATGTCAACATGAGAAACGGACCTTCGCGTCGCTAATTACCCTTACTATATTTCCCCAAATATATACTTAACCTAATTTCACAAAACAAAAAATCTATTAAAATGGCAAAAAAAGGAAGCATTTCTGTAACTAACATGATTTACGGTCTAGGAGCAGCAGTAGTAATTGTTGGAGCTTTATTTAAAATTCAGCACTGGCCTTATGGATCTGAAATTCTAACCTTAGGTATGGTTGTAGAAGCCTTAGTTTTTGGTTATTCAGCTTTTGAAAGACCTTCACAAGAATTAGATTGGTCATTAGTATATCCAGAATTAGCTGGTGATACTACGGCAGTGGTTCCTAAACCAAAAAAGCAAGAAGAATTAACAGAAGCTAAAGGATTGCTTTCAGAAAAATTGGATGCAATGCTAAAAGACGCACGTATTGATTCTGAATTAATGAGTAGCTTAAGTACGAGTATTCGCAGTTTTGAGGGTGCGGCAAAAGGGATGGCTCCAACTGCTGAAGCAATGAACTCTACAAAAAAATACAGTCAGGAAATGGCACTTGCCGCAGCACAACTAGAATCTTTAAATAGCCTTTACAAAGTACAGGTGGAAACTGCAGGTCGTCAAGCTGAAATAAATAATGAAGTTGCGAGTAATGCTGGTAAGCTTAAAGAACAAATGGAGAGTCTCGCAACAAACCTATCTTCTTTAAACGGTGTTTATGGTGGAATGCTTTCTGCAATGAATAAGCGCTAACTGAATTACAGAGCCCAAATTTTTAATTCAGTAGAAAAAATAGCATTATGGCAGGAGGAACACAGTCCCCAAGACAGAAAATGATTAATCTTATGTATCTGGTTTTTATTGCAATGATTGCAATGAACGTAGATAAAGAGATTTTAAATGCATTTAAAATATTTGACCTTAAGTTTACAAGTTCTAATTCACGATTAGCTGATGAAAATCAATTAGCAATGGCAGGCTTAGAAGCTAAAGCTTTAGAGCAGCCGGCGAAATATGAGCCTTTATTAGGTAAAGCTGAGCGTGTAAAGAAAATTTCTGATGAATTTTATCAGTATTTAGCAAGCATCAAAGATACCTTAACTGAAGGAGTAGATACCAGTAGCTATGCGAACCTTGATAAAACTGCAGTTCTAGATGAGCGTTGGTTTACTGGCGATCGCTACACTAAAAAAGGGGAAGCTTTTTTAGGTGAAATTGAAACCTATAAAGCTGAGATGAAAGAAGCGTTAGGTCCAGAATTTAGCGAAGTAAGTGCTATTATAGAACGTACATTTGCAGTAGAGCCACAAACTAATAAAGATGGTAAAGAAATTGCTTGGCTGCGTTATAATTTTGAAGGGTATCCACTTGCAGCTTCAATTACGCGTTTTACACAGATGCAAAATGATGTAAGAACAGCTGAGTCTGAAGTTTACTCATCATTATTACAGGGTCAGTTGAGTAAAGATGTTTCGTTGAGTAATTACGAGGCTATTGTGATACCTGAAAAAACTGCATTTTTCTCAGGTGAAAGCTTTAAAGGAAAAGTAGTTTTAGGTCGTTTTGATAACTCATTAAATTTTGATAAAGTAATTATCAACGGTACTGAAGTGGATAATTTACAAGCTGGTCAGGTAGTTTTAGACTTTCCTGCTGGTAATGTAGGTACGCGTAAAATTACAGGAGAGTTAGTTTACACAGAAGATGGTGAGCCTAAGTCTATTCCTATTAATAGTGAATATGCTGTAATCAACAAACCGAACTCGGCTACTATTTCAGCAGATAAAATGAATGTTGTTTACCGCGGTGTTGCAAATCCAATGACCATTAGTTTTGCAGGAGTAGCTGATAATAATGTTAATGCTAGTGCTCCCGGCTTGTCAAAAGGATCAGGAAGTAGTTATACCATGAATCCGGGGACAGGGCGTGAGGTTACTATTAGTGTATCAGGTACTTTAGCAGATGGTTCTAAGGTTAGTGACTCTAAGCAATTCCGGATTAAAGATATACCAAGTCCTACAGGTACAGTTCGTGGAGAAGATGGTATACTAAAAATGCAACGCAATTCGTTAGAGATATCTACTGTAGGAGCAGATTTACCAGATTTTGATTTTGATCTGGATCTTAGAGTTACAGGTTTTAAATTCAATGTGCCTGGTCAACCTACTGTACAGGTGAGTGGAAACAAATTAGACTCACGTGCTAAAGATGTTTTAAAAAGAGCGCAACGAGGATCTACAGTACAGATATTTGATATCAGTGCGAGTATAGCCGGTAATAGCAGTTATAGACTTAAGAAAGTCTCTCCTGTTCTTATTGAGCTTACTAATTAAATAAATGAAGTATGAAAAGCCAGAAGCAAACGTTTAGTGTTTTTTGTATAATGATTATAGGTTTGACTGCATGTGCTCAAACTAATATTCTAAATGCAAAAATGCCAGATGAAATGTATGAAAAGACGGAAGAGCAGATTGAGCTTGATAATGATAAGCCGCTTCCTTATGGCTATGTAGATAGCCGTGATGTACTTTGGGGTAAAAACACCTGGGAAATCATAGATCTTGATGAGCGTGTTAATTTTCCGCTATATTACCCGGTAGATCCTAATATAGGTTCAGATCGAAAACCTTTGTATGATGTTTTAGTTAAAAACATAAAGGAGGGTAAACTTGATATTTATGCAGATTCATACTTCAATGATAAAATAGCTTTAGAAGATATTTCTGCTGCAATGTCTCGTGTAGATACAACAGATTTAGGTATTGAGCAAATCAATGCGGGTTATGAAGTAGATGAGCAATATATTGACAGAAGAGATATTTCTGCTGCAGACATTGAGCAGTATTGGATTCGTGGTTACTGGTACTTTGATAAACGTCAGGGCGAATTAAAATATCGTTTAATAGGTATAGCTCCTGTTGCTCCTGATGTTAACTTTATAGATGATGAAGACCCGGTTATGGTTCCTTTATTCTGGGTGTGGTACCCTACAGCTCGTGATATTTTGCACGAAGCTAAGGTGTTTAACCCACAGAATTCTGCGCAACCCTTATCTTTTGATCACTTGTTGAATTCGAGAAGATTCAACGGTGTTATTTATCAGGTAGATAATATACAAGGTGATCGGGAGGTTAAAGAATATATTGCAGATAATGCTATGATGCAGTTGTTAGAATCGCAGCGCATAAAAGAGCAAATTCGTAATTTTGAAATCGATATGTGGAATTATTAAAAGATTTCATTTAGAATAAAACTAAAACGCCTTTTTTAAGGCGTTTTTTTATACGCTATTTTTACGAAATGAAAGAGGTTGATTATTTAGTAGTAGGTTTTGGCTTGGCCGGGATGGCTTTTTGTGATAAGTTAGAACAGCATCAAAAATCGTTTTTTGTTATAGATAAGCAGGTTGAAGCTGCCAGCAGAGTAGCAGTAGGTTTGATCAATCCCGTGATTTTAAAACGCTATACACTTCCTTGGCAGGGTGAAGAGCAATTTGACTTGGCTAAGTCATATTTTAAAAGACTGGATGTGAAATTTGGATTAAATACGGTAACAGACATACCTGTCTATAAAATCTTTTCTTCAGCAGAAGACCAGAACAACTGGTTTGAAGCTTCAGATAAACCTGGATTAGACCGATTTTTAAAGCCAGAATTGAAATTAGATTTTTCTAAAAAGGTCAATGCTAAACTTCAGGCAGGAGAAGTAAAAGAGACGGTGCGCATAGATATTTCAAAGCTCTTGAATTCTTATAAGGATTATCTAATTGAAAATGACTCTTACAAGCAAGAGACTTTTTATTATGATAAAATCGAATTCAATTCAGAAAGTGAAATTGAATATCAAAATATTCGAGCAAAGAGAATCGTTTTCTCCGAAGGCTTTGGTATTAAAGCCAATCCTTATTTTAATAAGCTTCCGTTAGTGGGTAATAAAGGGGAGTATATAGATATTTATGCCCCTGAACTCCAATTAACTCAAGCGCTAAAATCTACTTTTTTCATAATTCCGCTAGGAGATTCAGTTTACAAAGTAGGAGCTACATTCAACTGGAATGATAAAGACTGCAAAACAACATTAGAAGCGCGTGAAGAGCTTGTAGCTAAATTAAAGCAAGTGATTAATTGTGAGTTTGAGGTAGTTAAGCAAGAGGCTGCGGTGCGGCCTACAACAGGTGATAGGCGACCATTACTTGGTGTCCACCCGAAACACCCACAATTAGCGATCTTAAATGGCTTAGGAACTCGAGGAACGATGATGGGAGGCTATCTTGCAGATAAGTTATATTGTCATCTTGAACATGGAGAACCATTAGAAGATGAAATTTCAATAATGCGTTTTCCTAAGAAGTTTTAGATGGACTTTCTGCTTTTTTAGAATTGTAATCAAAGAAAAAATTGATCCAAATATTACGGCTCAACCGCATAATAATAGGTGCGAAAATAAGAACTGTACCTATAATTGCTAGAAACCCTGCTACAAGCCCACCTCCTATAAAAAAGTGTGTGATCACAAAGGCAGCAACAGCAAAAGCAATACCTACGCCATAGCTTACATACATCGCGCCGTAAAAAAATGAAGGTTCAATTTTAAACTTGGTATCACAATGTGGACAACGTTCGTGCATCTTTAAAGTTTCAGACAGTTTATATGGATTTTTTGTCTCATACATACTCGCTTTTTGGCATACTGGACAAGTGCCTGTAAAAATGCTGTATAATGGATTTCCTTGGAGAAGTTTTTTCATAATGTAAAAATACGAGTTTCTTAAGAAAGAATAAGTAACACGTGTTACCAAATGGATTTTATTTAAATGCTAAAAGTCCGTCATTTAATAATAACTTTGCGCCTTAAAATTTTTAGAACATGCTTAACATTCACAACCTTTCTGTTTCCTTTCAGGGAGAGTATTTATTTGAAGAAGTCACTTTTAGATTAGGAGAAGGTGACCGTGTAGGACTGGTGGGGAAAAATGGAGCTGGTAAATCTACAATGTTGCGCATAATTTCTCGTGAGCAAGAGTATGATACCGGTCAGATAGCCACAGATAAAGACATTCAGATTGGGTTTTTAAAGCAGGATATTGATTTTGTAGAAGGACGCACGGTTTTAGAAGAATCTTATGAAGCTTTTGAGTTGATAAAAAAACTTGAGAAGCGTCTAGAAGAAATTAACACTGAGTTAGCTGAGCGTACAGATTATGAGAGTGATTATTATCACGATCTTATGGTTGAGCTTAACGAAGTGCAGCATCAATACGAGATTCATGGTGGGTATAACTACCAAGGTGAAACAGAGCGAATTTTGATGGGTCTTGGTTTTACTCGTGCAGATTTTAATCGAATTACAGATACGTTTTCTGGTGGTTGGCGTATGCGTATCGAGCTCGCAAAACTGTTACTTCAGAATAATGATGTGCTTTTGCTGGATGAGCCTACAAACCACTTGGATATTGAATCTATAATCTGGTTAGAAAGTTTTTTGCGTAATTATACCGGCGCTGTGGTAATTGTATCTCACGATAGAATGTTCTTAGATAACGTGACCAATCGAACGATCGAGATTTCCTTAGGAAAGATCTACGATTACCCAAAACCTTATTCAGAATATCTGGTGCTGCGTCAAGAAATGCGCGAACAGCAAATGGCGGCGCAAAAGAATCAGCAGAAAGAAATTGAGCATACCGAAAAACTGATCTCAAAGTTTAAGGCAAAAGCTTCAAAAGCGACTATGGCGCAATCTCTGGTCAAGAAGCTGAATCGTATGGATGTGATCGAGGTTGATGAAGATGATAACAGCGTAATGACTTTAAATTTTCCGGTGTCAGTGGTTCCGGGTAAAGTGGTTGTTGAGGCAGAAAATGTTAAAAAATCATACGGAGAGAAAAGCGTTCTTAACGGAATAGATCTTCTTATTGAGCGCGATAGTAAAACGGCTTTTGTTGGCCAAAACGGACAAGGAAAATCTACGTTGGCAAAAATTATTGTAGATGAAATCAGCTATGATGGTAGACTCAAATTAGGGCACAACGTGCAGATTGGGTATTTCGCACAAAATCAGGCAGATCATTTAGACGGAAATAAAACCGTTCTCGACACGATGATTGATGCGGCAAATGAAAAAAACCGAAGTAAAGTTCGTGATATTTTAGGTTCTTTTTTGTTTAGAGGAGAAGAGGCTGATAAATATGTGCGAGTACTTTCCGGAGGGGAACGAAATCGTCTGGCGCTTGCAAAGCTGATGTTACAGCCTTTTAACGTGCTCGTGATGGATGAGCCTACAAACCATTTGGATATCAAGTCTAAGAATGTCTTGAAGGAGGCTTTAAAACGTTTTGAAGGTACGCTTCTTTTAGTGTCTCACGACCGGGATTTCTTGCAAGGCTTAACCAGTACGGTATATGAATTCAGAGATCATAAGATTAAAGAGTATTTAGGAGATATTGATTATTATCTAGAGAAGCGCGCTGTTGAAAATCTGCGTGAAATAGAAAAGAAAGATCCCAAAGTAAAGGCAAAACCTGCTGCAACAAAAGATACGTATAAAGATCAGAAGAAATTTAAATCACTCAGCAATCAATTGAGTAATATAGAGTCTGAAGTGAATAAGCTAGAGCGTCAGATGAAAGAGATGGATGCTGAGCTCGCTGCTGACTATGAGAAAACAAGCGCTAAGCCAGACTTTTTTGACAGGTATCAATCCAAAAAGAAAAAGGTAGAAGAGCTTATGAGTAAATGGGAAGAAGTGTCTGAAGAGCTTGAGCGGTATAGCTAGTCGTTTCTTTTATGTTTTTTTTAACTGTTTGAGTCAGTGAGACGGGTATTTTTGTGACAAAGTTAATTTTTTCATAAAAGTATTCTGAATGCTTAAAGCTGTACGTTCTATTATAGCAATTCTCATTGTGGGTATTGCTATTCTTGTAGGTTATTTTATTGCTACGCGTGATAAAGATATGCCAACAGAAATTACTAAAGAGGTTAAGACCGTTTTTGTTGAAACTGCAAAAAACAGTACCATCCCTATTGTTATTCCGGCAAATGGTAATCTCGCTGCAAAAAATAAATTAGAACTTTACGCAGAAGTTCAGGGGGTTTTTAGAAGCAGTTCTAATGATTTTAAACCTGGGCAAGCTTACAGCAAAGGGCAAACCTTACTGAATTTGGATTCTTCAGAGTACTATGCTTCGGTACAGGCTGCTAAAAGTGAGCTATACAATTTGATTACTTCAATAATGCCGGATCTTAGATTAGATTACCCGGAATATTTTGAAAAATGGCAAAACTATTTAGACAGTTTTGATATCAATAAATCCACACCTGAACTTCCACAAACGTCCTCAGATAAAGAGCGCTACTTCATAACAGGTCGCGGTATTTTTTCATCGTATTATAATGTAAAAAACTTGGAGCAACGTCTGAGTAAGTATCGAATCGTCGCTCCATTTTCAGGTATATTGACAGAAGCTTTAGTCAACAAAGGTTCGTTAGTGCGTTCGGGACAAAAATTAGGTGAATTTATTGATACTTCAGTTTATGAGCTGGAGGTTTCTGTGAGTAAGCGGTTCAGTGATTTGCTGGAAATAGGAGAGCGCGTTACGCTAACTGATGGCAATGGGATGAGAACCTATCAAGGTAAAGTTGTTCGCGTTAATGGTCGCGTAGACCAGACCACTCAAACTATAAAAGTTTTTATCGAAGTTCAGGGATCAGAAACGCTAAAAGAAGGGATGTTTTTGCAAGCAAACCTAGAAGCTAGAGATGAACAGGATGCGATAAGTATTCCGCGTCAATTACTGGTGGACAACGCTCAACTTTATGTTGTTCGTGATAGTGTTTTAGATCTTGTAGAGATACAGCCTGTTTATTTTTCAGATAAAGAAGTAGTGGTTAAAGGGCTTGATGACGGTACACGCTATATTTCAAAATCAGTCCCCGGTGCTTACGCCGGTATGCGCGTTAAGGTTTTAGAAAATACGCAGAATAAACCAACTTCAACGCAATAGCATTATGAGAAAAATTATAAGCTATTTCATCAAATACAGTGTAGCCGTAAATGTGGTTATATTGGCTTTTGTGATTTTTGGTGTTATAGGCATATTTAGAATGAAATCTTCATTCTTTCCACTTATAGATTCACAGATTATTACAATAAGTGTTGCGTACCCGGGAGCAGCTCCGCAAGAGATTGAAGAAGGTGTGATCCTCAAAATTGAAGACAATCTAAAAGGACTTGTAGGTATTGATAGAGTGACGTCTGTTTCCAGAGAGAACGGAGGTAATGTAACTATTGAAATAGAACAGGGAGAAGATATAAATGTCATTCTTGCCGAGGTTAAAAACGCAGTAGATCGCGTCCCTAGTTTTCCTACCGGGATGGAACCACTGGTTGTAGCAAAGCAAGAAGCGATTCGGCAGACCATAAGTTTTGCGATTAGCGGAGAAACCTTAGATCTCGCTACGCTGAAACAAATCGCGCGTTCTATTGAATATGATTTAAGGGCAATGGACGGTATTTCTCAAATAGAGATTAGCGGTTTTCCTGAAGAAGAAATTGAAATCGCCGTTCGCGAAAATGACCTTTTAGCCTACGGACTAACATTTCAGGAAGTTGCTCAAGCCGTTTCGAGAGCAAATATTTTAACGACCGGCGGAAATATAAAAACCGAAACAGAAGATTATTTAATCAGAGCGAATAACCGTGCCTATTATGGAGATGAATTGACTAATCTTATTGTTCGGGCTAATCCAGACGGGTCGCTGGTTCGTTTGAGTGATGTGGCGGTTTTGAGAGATCGCTTCTCTGAAACACCAAATGCATCTTATTTCAATGGAAACCTTGCTGTAAATATTGAAATAAGCAATACAAATAATGAAGATTTATTACCTACTGCAGAACAAGTAAAAGAATATATAGAGGAGTTTAATGCAAAATACGACTCAGTTCATATCGATATTACTTCAGATTCTTCTATACGTTTAGAGCAGCGTACAAATCTGTTAGTAGTTAACGGTGCAGAAGGTATTTTGCTGGTGCTTTTATTTTTATCCTTTTTCCTGAACACACGATTAGCATTTTGGGTAGCTGCCGGGATTCCTGTAGCCTTTTTAGGAATGTTTATTTTCGCCGGTGGTTTTGGTGTGACAATAAACGTGCTCTCCTTATTTGGGATGATTATCGTGATAGGTATTCTGGTTGATGATGGTATTGTGATTTCAGAAAATATCTATCAGCATTATGAGATGGGAAAAACACCTATTCGTGCTGCAATAGATGGTACGATGGAAGTGATTCCTCCTATTATTTCAGCAATTATCACAACGGTTCTGGCTTTTTCAACCTTCTTATTCTTAGACAGTAGAATAGGGGAGTTCTTTGGTGAAGTTTCTACTGTGGTTATTCTAACGCTTGTGGTTTCTCTTGTAGAGGCTCTTATCATTTTGCCCGCTCACATTGCGCACAGTAAAGCGCTGGTTCGGGAGTCAGACTCAGATATAGCTTCAAAAAAAGGGATAAGTAAATTTATGTACAAACTGCGTTTTTTTAATGAAAAAGGCGATCAGTTTATGAGTTATATGCGTGACAGAATCTATACACCTGTTTTGCGATATACCCTAAAAAATAAATTGCTTTCATGTTCTGTTATATTGGCCTTACTCATATTGACGATTAGTTCAATAATGGGGAGTGTCGTAGGTGTGACGTTGTTTCCAAATGTTGCCAGTGATACGGTTTCTATAGAACTGTTAATGCCTGAAGGAACAAACCCGGAGCGTACAGACAGTATTATTACTTTAGTAGAAAAAGCTGCGTGGCGTGTAAATGATAATTATACTGCTAAACAAACGGATAATATGCAGGTTGTTGAAAATATAATCAAGCGTGTGGGGCCGGGTAATAATAAAGCTTCTTTGCGCATTAATTTGTTGCCTGGAGAGTTTAGAGACTTTTCCTCTCCGGAAATAACCAATTCTATCCGGGATGAAGTGGGGCCGATTTACGGGGTTGAGCGACTCACATTTGGATCTGGAGGTAACTTTGGGGGAAGTCCGATTTCTATTTCTTTATTAGGAAATAATACCGAAGAGTTAGAAGCGGCAAAAGAAGAGTTGCGCTCTCAGTTAGAAGACAATGCTTTGTTGCGCGATGTGGTAGATACAGATCCTGAAGGGATCAAAGAGATTCAGATAGAGTTGAGAGAGACTGCATATTCTTTAGGTTTAAACCTTAATAGCGTGATGACCCAGGTGCGTAGTGGTTTTTTTGGGACACAGGCACAGCGTTTTCAACGCGGTCAGGACGAGATTAGAGTTTGGGTGCGTTACGATCGCAGTGATCGTAGCAGCTTAAATGACCTTGATGATATGCGTATTGTTACTCCGGCTGGTGATCGCATTCCGTTGCGTGAAATAGCAACATATACCATTTCTAGAGGTGATGAATCTATCAGTCACTTAGAGGGGCAGCGAGAGATACAGGTAAATGCAGATATGGCTGATCCTAATGGAAGCGTTACCGATATAATGACGGATATTCAACAAAATGTAATGCCAGATATTTTATCAAAATATCCTACACTTTCTGTTTCGTATGAAGGTCAAAACCGGGAAGCTGAAAAATTAAGCAGTTCTGCTAATAAGGTTGTGTGGGTCATTTTGTTTTTGATCTATGCGACTATAGCATTTACCTTCCGCAGTTATAGTCAGCCGTTTATATTGTTACTTATGATCCCTTTTAGTATTATAGGTGTTGCCTGGGGACATTATATTCACGGGTTTCCTATAAATGTACTTTCAGCATTAGGTATAATTGCGTTGATCGGTATTATGGTTAACGATGGTCTGGTGCTTATAGGTAAATTAAATGCCTCACTAAAGGCCGGAGTAAAGTTTGAAGAAGCACTTTTTGAGGCGGGAAGATCTCGTTTCCGAGCTATTTTTCTAACCAGTATTACAACTATTGCAGGTCTGGCTCCGCTACTTTTAGAGAAAAGTAGACAAGCGCAGTTTTTAAAACCTATGGCGATTTCTATTTCTTACGGAATAGGAATTGCAACCTTGCTAACTTTATTGATGCTGCCGTTGTTGCTTTCTATTTCTAATCAAATTAAAACGAAAGCTGCCTGGGTAAAAACAGGAAAAGAACCTGCACGCGAAGATGTAGAGCGGGCTATTAAAGAATTAAAAGAACAGAATGAAGAGCATTAGGCTAAAAATAGCAGTTTTAAGTGTTTTTGCTTTAGGCCAAAGTTTTTCAAATTTTGCCCAAGAGCAAGTGCTTTCTAAGTCTGAAGCGATCGCTTTAACCTTAGAGAATAACTACAATATTGCAGTTGCTGATAATTCGGTCTTAATTGCAGAGAACAATTCAGATATATTGAATTCTAATTACTTACCTACGGTTTTTGGTCAGGTCGGAATGTCCTACAGCCTCCAAGATCAAAAATTCAATCCTGATGATCGCCCACCTTTTGAGGTCAATAATGCAAAGTCTGAGAGTTATAATGCTTCGGTGAATTTAGAATATACCTTGTTTGACGGCTTGGGTAGGTTGTATAATTACAAGAGTCTAAAAGAGACTTATAATTTAACGAAGTTAGAAACTCGTGAAACTATTGAAAATACAGTATTACAATTGTTTTCGGTTTATTATGAGGTGGCTCGTCTGACAGAGAATGTTGAGATTTTAGAGCAAACTTTAGAGATTTCAAAAAATCGGGTGAAACGAGCCGGTTACCAATTTGATTATGGTCAAAATACGAAACTCGAAGTTTTAAATGCTGAGGTAGATGTGACCAACGACAGCATCAACTTGATGAATACGCGTCAACTATTGAAAAATACCAAACGCGATCTCAACCTTGTTTTGGCGCGCGAACTTCAGCAGACTTTTGCTGTAGATACAAATGTGATTTTTATCCCGAAGATAGCATTAGAATCATACCTGGATCTGGCTAAAGAAAACAATGTGCGTTTATTGCAAACGGAATCTTCAATAACGCTGAGTGAATACGATATTAAGACTTCTAAAGCTCGTTTTTTACCTACGGTGGGGCTTACCGGCTCCTATGGCTGGAATGAGTCTATAACACCTGCCTCGGCCTTTTTTGGAGGAAGTACACGACAGAACACCGGGTTTCAGGGCGGATTGAATTTAAGATGGAATCTTTTTGACGGCGGAGCCAGTATTATTCAGCTAAAAAATGCAAAAATTGCTAAGGAAAATCAGCTGTTACTGAAAGAACAAATAAACCTTGAAGTTGATCGGGACATAGCAAATGCTTTGGGTAATTATGAAAACCTGATTGAGGTTTATGAGATTCAGGAACAAAACGTAATTACCAATAAAAATAACTTTGAACGTTCTCGTGAACGTTTCAACCTAGGACAAATCACTTCGATTGAATTTAGACAGGCACAGATCAATTTAATCAATGCAGCGACTAACAAGAATTTAGCTAAGTACGAAGCTAAGTTTGCAGAGCTCCAGCTTTTACAGCAAGTAGGGCAATTGCTTAATGTTGAATTTTAAAAGATGGAAGAGCATTTTTTTCAATGTCCATATTGCTGGGAAGAAATATCCATGCTGCTTGATACTTCAGTGAGGCATCAGGTTTATGTTGAAGACTGTGAGGTTTGTTGCAATCCTATAGAGCTTACGGTGAGTTATGAGGATGCTGTGCTGACAGAATTCCAAGTTGCTAGTATTGAGCAATAAAACCTATATTTGTTGCTTAATACCCCTAATTGTGCTTCTAAATTTTAGTTTTTCGGAAAATGCTATCGGCTACATTGTAGAAGGTAAAATGGACTATAAAGCCATCACAGAGCTTAAAACAGCTATACTTAAAAAATTTGAAGAGCATGATACCATTAACTTATATTTAGAAGATAATAATATTGAGCGCTTTACGCTAGACGCTGTTTTTATTGCGAGTATTTTCCCCATGCAACATTCAAATCGTCTCAATAAAATTGCGATGGTCACTAACCGAAAGTGGATACACGCGATAGCAAATTTCAATAAAGTACTTATAGGTAAGGATATGCGTAATTTTACGGTAGATAAGCGTCTTGATGCGATTTCCTGGATAGCTTCAGACTAATCTAAAGCTGTAACGGTTTTAAGCATTCCTTCTTTTAGATTAATCCACAGGTAGTTGAAAAACGATTTGGTTTGATTTCTGTTTACTTCACCAGCTCCTTCTTTAAACCCGCCATCTTCGTTTTTACTGGTTTTAGCGATAAATATATTGGCAATGGTAGAGGCAAACCATTTTTTCTTCTTTTTCTCTTGATTCATGATGTTGACTTTAAACTCATCATAAGTCATTTGCATGTCTATATGCGAACTGTAATTATCCCCGTAAATGGTAAAGTAGGTATGCTCTAAATCCCCGCTCATTTCTACGCCTAAATTGGGAGATGTAAATGATTCAAGATTAGCTACAGGAAGTTTAGATAGGCTTCCTTTTACATAAAATTTATCTTGAGGGTCATTGATGTCAAAATTCCAATCCAAGCTCATAGGGCTACTTTTCATAAATACGGCCTTAATTGCAATGCTGGTCTTTTTTTCTCCTAAATTATACGTATTGCCAACATTATATAGTGAGGCATTAAGATTGCTGAAATCAAGCATCCCAGCTGCTGTGTTGCTGTTTACTTTTTCGTGATATACAATTCCGCCATTCTTTATTTTGATAGTATCTATCATCATCTCAAAATTAAGATCACGCAGCATTTTAGAATACAAAGGCTTTTTAGTCAGATCATCTGCAATTCGCTTATCTCTGTATATGTTTAGATAAGGTTTTTCTAATTCTAGTAAAGGTGTATTGAGGTAAAATTCGCCAGATTCTTCACCATATCTGAGGTTGTGAAATTTTATATTTTTAATAGAAAAATCTATATGATCCCGTTCTTTCTTGATCATATTACTGAGTTGGCTTCGGGAGTATTGAGTTTTGAGTCTCAGGTCATTCATAACGAGATCAGTGCCATCCCATTCCACGTGACTTACAGTTAGTACATCAAAACGATTGGTCTGATAATACAACGAATCGTAACTCATAAAAATTTCTTCATAATCAAATGGGCGTGTGATCGCTGCAGTTATGGTAGGAGTAATATTCTCAAGTTTCAGGTTAAAGTGCGCTGTTTTTAAAGTAACCGAATCCGTTTTAGGATTTATTATTTGAATGTAGTCTGTTACCAGATCAAATTTATCTATCTGAAAATGCCTGTCTAAATTTTGAGCCTGTATAGGATTTTCTGTCGTGCTATCTTTCTTTTTTGAATTTTGTTCTTTTTGGTTATTGGAGTGTTTATAGTGTGTAAGACTGTCGGCGTGAATGCGGATGTTTTTAAAGTGAATATTTTTGTTTTTAAAATAATCCCAATGATCAAGTCCTTTAAGCTGTACACTGGCATTTTTAACTTCACTTCGGGGAGTCGAGTCGTTTGCTTTGATACGAACGGTGGCATGAGCCATACTCGCATTGCCTCCCCAGCTGTCTATCGTGATATCTTCATAATCAAGCGAAAGTGACTCTGGTAAATCATTTTGAATAATCTCCTGAAGTTGATTTTTAAGGTAGGTATTGAGGTAAAGTGCTGCGGCTCCCAGTAGTACAAAAAAGATAAAAAGCCCAATTAGAAATTTCTTCATTGCTCTAAGATATCTAATACTCAGGCTCGTTAGTGTTAGCGAAATGATAATATTAGGATTTTATAAAAATTTATTTCAAAAGGTCTTGTGAGAACTTAAGAAGTGTTGTATATTTGCCGTCCAATATCGCGGGATAGAGCAGTAGGTAGCTCGTCGGGCTCATAACCCGAAGGTCACTGGTTCGAGTCCAGTTCCCGCTACTAGCAATGACAAGGCTTTACAGAAATGTAAGGCCTTTTTTTATGGACTGGGTACAACATAGGTACAACATTTTTGGAAAGCCAAATTTGAATAGAAAATAATGTTAATTAACATTATTTGGGGATATTTCCTATCTCATTCGAAGTGTAACTTAGTAATTTGAAGGATTTGTATAATTCTCTATTTCATTAAATAGCTTATTAAAAAACAATGTTCTAATTCTTCAGTATAAGATCTTGGTAATTTTTTAATTGAAATTATTATCAAATTATGTGATAAACCTTTTGAAATCTGTTCCTATTCTTTTTGCACAATCTGTGCATTGATTTTTTTTTATCTTTGTAGTGTGAAAATTATCGCTGTCATATTATCTCTATATATATTCGGGCTTAACTTATTAGCCTGTAATGATAGTGACACTTCACAAGTGATTTCTGATTCAGAAGTAACAGTGGTTGCTACGCAGAATTTAGATATCGACTATTCACATGATAAAGTAGCAGATTTATGCCCTCCTTTTTGTAGTTGCCATTGCTGCCATGTGCATACAGTAGATTTCGGTTCTTCAAATTTCAAGGCTTTGATTATTGAAATTCCATCAAAAGCCTTTGTCCATTTTGACAGCTCA
>Ga0207888_100246_pt1 | contig 27997 bp, 28 predicted proteins | sample LinPmetageLP43_FD_184055 | JGI IMG/M metagenome (GOLD analysis project Ga0207888, IMG submission 184055) | Marine viral communities from the Pacific Ocean - LP-43 (SPAdes) | ecosystem: Environmental > Aquatic > Marine > Oceanic | place: Pacific Ocean | collected 2010-08-27 | reverse complement strand
CAACATGGTTATTTCCGGTCTATTTTTGTAGCAGTAGTCTCATATTTGCCAGTATACGACAACTCTATAGCGCTCATCAGCCGGCTAGCGAGTAAAACCCGCCGCTAGCCTGTGTTTTTACAAAGCCTTAACTTAAAATTGTGCGCTTTAACAGGTACTCTTAGCGGTCATGCTTTAAACGAACAGAATTTTTAGCGCTAGCTGGTACAGCTATCAGTAAAACAGATTAGGTACTGTCATGAATAAAAAAGGAATTTTGTTGCTTATTGGCGCACTTTCAGCGGGCGCTATTACGCTGGGTTGCAACAGTAACGACAGTTATTCAGCAAGAGAGGTACTGAGTGTGGAGCAAAAAGAAGCGGCTTTAGCTGAATTACAGCAAAAGAGAAAAGAGCGTAAGAAAAAAATCCAAACCATTGAAGATAAAGCTTTGTTTGAAGCTCTGGAGGGCGAGGAGTTTATAGCCCACCGGAACATTTACAGAACGATAAAATTCGATGAAAAACCTGCGCAGTACTTTTATGTTGAGCCTTTCAAGGCTTCTTACATAGGCCCCTTAGGTCGCCCCTACACCGCCGACCGATTTAAACGACTAAAAGACTACGAAAGCCCACAAAAGCTTCTGGATATTTACCGTAACAACTTTGTGGCTTCCACCGCTTCACGCGAGGGTCAGTGGTTTCAGGTTCGTGAACCTTTTGCTTTTCCCTTTAAAAGTCAGCTGCAGTTTACCCAGGTAGTGATGGATAACGGCGACGTCAAAGCCCTACCTGACCTATTAGACTGGGTTGCCCAAACCGATGAAATTCGTTACGACCCGGAACGCTTTTATTTCAAAGAACCACGTACCGAAGACGACCCACAACCCGTTAAACTGCTCGGCGACGTTGAAACTGAGTTACCAAAAGATGTGCTTCAGTTTGAGTTTAAAGCAAGCGATGTTGGCAAAACTCTAGAGCAGCGCGGATACTCTGTCACTCTGGTTAAGGCCGGTGATTTTAACTACGACATAAAAATTGAAGTACCGGATGACCAGGCAATGCCGCTGCGGGACGAAGACATTATCGGCGAAGCCCTCTCTCCGACAGAGCGCGAACTTCAACTACGAATGGATACGACACTGCGGTCTGATTATCACGAACGAATGGGTGAATGGCTTGACGAAATTATAGAACGGGCCATGCGGGGCGAAGTTGATGCAGAAACCGTACGCACCGAGGGCAATAACTTACATGACAAACTTTCAGTGGGCGAAGGCCGCGTTCTGCATAAAGCCTTTTCCTTCATGGGACCTGTGGCTACCGCACGAGTGACTTTGCTGCCTCGTAAGAAAACCACCAATAAAGTAACCCACAAAATTGAAATTCCAATTCATTTCCTTGGTCAGCAAGGAAACAGTGATGAAATTGATTTGAGCACTTTGCCTGATATCGACCTGGAAGGCCCGGTTTATGATGAAAGGCCAAAACGACGAGTCGATTTAACCGAAGAAGAAATGAAGCAGCTTATTGATATTCGCTATGAAAAAAGTCGTCACCTTCCGGAGTATCAACACACAGAACGAATCTATCTGAAATACCCGCCGGTACAAAGCCAGCTTTTTATCAGCAGTTCAGAGCGCTACCATTTCAACTTAGAGCCCAAATTTAAGCGAGTGATACTGACCGAAATGGTGAAGTTTTTCGATGACGCAGACGAAACCATTGAGCTAACACGCGACAAAGATGAGGTATTCAGTTTCACCACATATGGCTTTGCGTATACCCCTGAGTATATGCCGGAGTCGCCCGCCCGTATTGAAGCCCGCATTCCGCTATTAACAGCACCGGATATTGTCAAGAAAAGATACAGTGCCGACAATTTACCCGATGGTATGCGCTTAGACGACAACCGACTTGTCGTTGACTACAGCGTGTTTACTCCCGAAGAAACCCTGGACGGTACGTGGTTGAACACAAAACTTCGCAACCGAATTTTCGCGAAGAACGCAGAGCAAAAATACCTACAGCCCTTTGAAAACGTTATTCTACTTGAGCGCGAAGACGGCGAACCGGTGCATGTGTTCTATTATTACGGGCAGCCTGAAAGTATTGAGCTCTGGTATCGCGGTAAAACGAAAGTCGTCGACTTCAACCTGGATGTCGAGACGCGGGAGCAGAAAGGTTAGTCAGGGCGGCATTCGTTTGATTCATTTTTTCGATGGTTGAGATAGATTATTTCTAATTATCTAAAGCTAGCGCACGAGCTAGTATAGGTGCCTCAAAATTGCTTTTACAGCAAGCGCAGTAATTAACAGGAGTACTTAAGTTGTCCGCATTATTTCAACCGTTCGAGTTAAAAGACGTACGTTTGCGTAACCGCATTGCCGTTCCCCCAATGTGCCAGTATATGGCTGAAGAAGGTGTCGTTAACGATTGGCATTTAAGCCATTACACCAGCCTGGCGCGTGGCGGTGCCGGCTTAGTGATTGTTGAAGCCACCGCGGTTTCTCCTGAAGGCCGCATTACCCCCAACTGCACCGGTCTCTGGAACGACGAACAGGCAAAAGCTTTTGCGCCGGTTGTCGAGAATATTAAAAAAGCAGGCGCCGTTGCCGGTATTCAAATTGGTCACGCCGGACGCAAAGCCAGCGCAAACCGCCCTTGGGACGGTGACGACCATATAGCTGAAAATGATGCTAAAGGCTGGCAACCAATATCGCCTTCTCCTATCGCTTTTGGTGCAAACCTGCCTCGCGAACCTAAAGAAATGTCGCTGGATGACATAAAACGCGTGCAAAATGACTTTGTTTCCGCTGCGGAACGAGCTCGTGATTTAGGATTTGAATGGCTTGAACTGCACTTTGCTCATGGTTATTTGGGACAAAGCTTCTTTTCCCCTCATGCCAACCAGCGTACTGACGAATATGGTGGTTCGTTTGAGAACCGTGCCCGGTTCCTGGTAGAGACAGTTCGTGCGGTAAAACAAGTATGGCCAGATAACTTCCCGCTAACCGCGCGCTTCGGCGTGATTGAATTTGATGGCAATGACGAGCAGCAGATGCAGGAGTCCGTTAAACTGACTCAGTTGCTAAAAGCTGAGGGACTGGACTTTTTAAATGTCAGTATCAGTTTCTCAACACCAAACGCCGAAATCCCCTGGGGTCCGGGCTTTATGGCACCTATTGCTGAGCGCATTCGTAAAGAGGCGGATATTCCAGTGGCTTCCGCCTGGGGCATTGATTTACCTCAGCTGGCAGAACACACGGTTGCACAAGGGCAACTGGATTTGGTCATGGTGGGTCGTGCTCATTTATCGAATCCTCACTGGCCTTACGACGCAGCCAAAGCACTGCGTGTCGAGAAGCCTTCGTGGGTATTACCAGCACCTTACGCGCACTGGCTTGAACGCTATTAGGTAATAAGTTGTTCGCAGCTCAAGCAAAGGCGGTCACCCTATACGGTGGCTGCCTTTGCTTATTAAGCGCCGAGATCCATTAAGTCGGTTTACGCGTATAAAGGGGTGATGAACAAATAACAGGAGGAATAATGAATACAAGTGATAAAACAGCTGAATTCACCGCCCCTGGGATTAAAGACAAGTCTGCCCAAGACGCTATAGCACTGCTCGACGACCGCCTGGTCGCACTGCTTGACCTTCAACTGACGCTTAAACATGTTCACTGGAACGTGGTTGGTCCAAACTTTATTGGCGTACATGAAATGCTGGACCCGCAGGTTGATAGCATTCGTGAAATGACCGACACCATCGCAGAGCGAATCGCCACTATGGGCGGCGTGCCCGCCGGTACCCCTCAGTCAATTGTGGATCGCCGTTCATGGAAAGACTATTCGATAGGCAGAGGTCTGGTCACTGAGCATCTGGTTGCACTTGATAAAGTGTACAACGGTGTAAATAAAGACCACAGAGACGCACTCAATAAGCTCGCTGAACTGGACCCGGTTTCGGAAGACATGCTCACCGGCCAACTTGCCGAGCTTGAGCAATTCCAGTGGTTTGTCCGCGCTCATATCGAGTCGGCGTCGGGTGAACTCAAAAGCTAATTAATTTGTACAATTAGTAAACCAATCCGGAAGCCCAGCAAGGATGTTGCTGGGCTTTTTTGCTTTTAAGGCCGGGCTACTGCAGTTAAGAACTGCCTATCAATGCGGGGGGCCCCGATATAGCTAACAAATTATAACTTTGTTAATATCATTTGAATTAAAATAATAATCATAACGAGATCGCCACATGCAAAAACTTCGCCCCCTTTATATTGCTCTATTAAGTGCTGCATTATTGCAGGCCTGCTCTCCCGCGAATCAAAACACCGATACCAGCTCATCGACCTCTAAACAAGGCGTTGAAGCTCCGGTAGCAGAAAAAGTCCCTCATGAAATGACCATTCATGGTGATACCCGCATCGATAATTATTACTGGATGCGGGACGATGAACGTAAAGACCCTAAAGTACTGGCTTATCTTGAGGCAGAGAACGCTTATACGGATGAGATGCTGGCTCACACGGAAGATTTGCAGCAAAAGCTGTTTGAAGAAATGAAAAGCCGCATTGCCAAAGATGATAACTCCGTACCAGTACGTGACGGCGACTACTATTACTCAACAGAAATGCGCGGCGATAACGAATACCCGATTTACGTTCGCAGTACAGATTTTTCCGGTACCAACAAGCAAATTTTGTTAAATGTTAATGAGCTTGCTGAAGGTAAAGATTATTACTCCGTAGGCAGTCTTGAAGTTAGCCCGGACGATGCGATTCTTGCCTATAGTGAAGATACCGTTAGCCGCCGTATGTATGAAATTAAACTTAAGAATATGAAAACCGGTGAGTTACTCCCGGATCAAATCAAAAATACGTCTGGCGATATTGTCTGGGGTAACGACGGACAGCATTTTTACTACATAAAGAAAGACCCGGAAACCCTGCTGGGTTATCAAGTATATCGTCATAAAGTGGGTACCGAACAGCAACAAGATGAACTGGTCTATGAAGAGCAGGACACAACCTTTTACACCGGCATTCGCAAAAGCAAAGACGACTCAAAAATTTATATTATCCATGATGCGACCGAATCTAAAGGCGTCTCGCTAATTGATGCCAATGACCCCAACGCCAAGCCGGTTGAGTTTGTGCCACGGGAAGACGGCCTGGAATACAGCATCGCCAAACACGACGATGCTTATTATGTATTGACCAATCTGAATGCGGTGAACTTTCGCCTGATGCGGGTAAGCGCAGACAAGCTTGGCGATAAACAGCAGTGGCAGGAAGTTATTCCACATAAAGAAGACACTCGACTGGAAGACATTGAACTGTTTGACCAGCATTTGGTTTATAAACAGCGCCAGCGCGGACTAACAGAGGTGTTCGTACGAAACCTAAATACCGGTGATGAACAAGAGCTTTCATTCCGCGACAAAGCTTACACGCTGTATTTTTACGGTAACAAAGAAGCCGATAACCCTGAGCTGCGCCTTTACTACACCAGTATGACCACTCCGGGTAGCCATTATAATGTAGACCTGAACAGTCTGGATAAAACGCTGTTAAAGCAACAGCCTGTACTTGGCGATTTTAAACCTGAAAACTACGCTTCCGAACGGTTATTTGTCACCGCCCGGGACGGTGCTGAGGTACCGGTAACACTGGTTTACCGTAAGGACAAATTTAAAAAAGATGGCGCCAACCCACTTTATCAATACGGTTATGGCTCTTACGGTTCTACTTCAGAACCCAGCTTTAGCAGCAACCGTCTAAGCTTACTGGATCGCGGCTTTGTTTTTGCTATCGCCCATATTCGCGGCTCGCAAATGCTGGGGCGCCCGTGGTACGAAGACGGCAAAAAACTGAGCAAGAAAAATACCTTTAATGACTTTGTTGATGTGACTAAGTCATTGGTTGAGCAAGGCTATGGCGCAGAGGATAAAGTCTTTGCCATGGGTGGTAGTGCTGGTGGCCTGTTAATGGGCGCAGTGATCAATCAGGCACCGGAGCTTTACCTTGGCGTAGCGGCACATGTACCTTTTGTCGATGTTGTGACGACCATGCTGGATGAGAGTATTCCTCTCACTACCAACGAGTTTGACGAGTGGGGTAACCCGAAAGAGAAAGTTTATTACGACTATATGCTGTCGTATTCACCTTATGATCAAATCAGCGCACAGGACTACCCTAACCTGCTGGTAACCACAGGACTCTTTGACTCGCAAGTGCAGTATTTTGAACCGGCCAAGTGGGTCGCTAAGCTCAGAGATTATAAAACCGATGATAATCTGCTGCTGTTTAAAACCGAAATGGAAGCGGGTCACGGTGGTGTTTCCGGGCGCTTTAAGCGCTTGCAAAACACGGCGCTGGAATACGCTTTCTTTCTCGATTTACTGAAAAGCAAATGAGCCAGTTCACACAGTCTCGAACCTATAAGGCAACATTATGAATATTCGCGGCATTATAAGCAGTGCCCTACTTATGTCGGTTAGTCTGTTCACTCAGGCTGCCGACACCGGGCACACATCTTCGCACAGCCTAACCTTGTCCGAGGCGAATAAGCTGGTGGAGCTACCACTGCATTGTGTCGAGACACCTTATCCATACAAAACAGGAATAATATTAGGCAGTGCCGATGATTTAAAGGAACCGTCGGTTCTGCACCCGGTTTTTTACGGCTGTTTTGACTGGCACAGCGCCGCTCATGGTTATTGGTCAATGGTGACTTTGCTGCGCCAGTTTCCAGACTTAGAACAGGCTGACGAAGTCAAAGCCATCCTTAAACGTAATTTAACCGCCGAGAAAGTGGCGCGCGAAGTCGACTTTTTCAGTAAAGATATTAATGACTCCTTTGAGCGCACTTACGGCTGGGCCTGGCTGTTAAAGCTGTCTGACGAGCTCCATTCATGGGAAGACCCTATGGCCAAAGAACTGGCCGCTAACTTACAACCATTAACCGATTTAATCGTTGAGCGCTATATCAACTTTTTACCCCGGCTGGTCTATCCGGTGCGTGTGGGCGAGCATACCAACACAGCCTTTGGCTTAAGTTTTGCCTACGACTATGCCGTTAATCAGCAGCACACCGAACTACAGCAGTTAATTGCCAAACGCGCGAAAGACTATTTTCTGGAAGATAAAAACTGCCCCATAGGCTGGGAACCAAGCGGCTACGATTTTCTTTCGCCGTGTCTGGAAGAAATCGGCCTAATGCAACGTGTCCTACCGAAGCAGCAGTTTTTAACCTGGTTAGATGATTTTATGCCACAACTCGCTGATCCCGAATTCAGTCTGGCGGTAGGTGAAGTTGGCGACAGAACCGATGGCAAACTGGTCCATCTGGACGGATTAAACTTTAGCCGCGCCTGGAACCTATATGCGCTGGCTAACCAATACCCGCAGTACAGGCATTTACGCAAAATAGCCGATAAGCATATGGCGCACTCCTACCCTAATCTAATCGGCGATAGCTACGAAGGTGGTCATTGGTTAGGCAGTTTTGCTATTCAGGCGTTAAATCAGACCCAGAAGTAGTTGATACCAGAAAAAAGCGATAAGAGAGTTTATAAACGGCCACTCATTGAAGAGTGGCCGGAAAGTTAAAAGCTAACCCTGCGTGGAGTTACTCCTTAACCACGTTGATTGCCTTAACATTAACAAACTCATGCATGCCAAAGCCGCCATGTTCACGCCCGTAGCCTGAGTCCTTAACGCCACCAAAGGGCATCTCTGGTGTTGCAACGCCGAAGCCGTTTATGAAAACCATACCGGTATCGAAGTATTTGCTCGCCAACTCCGTGGCACGCTGCACATCTTTTGAGATAATACCACCACCAAGGCCGTAACGGCTGTCGTTAGCTATGCGCATAGCGTCTTCGTCATCCTTAGCACGAATCAATGCGGCAACTGGGCCGAACAGCTCGTCATCATAAGCGGGCTGACCCGGCTCGACATTTTCCAGCACGGTCACCGGATAAAAAGCGCCTTCGCCGTCTGGTTTCTCCCCGCCACAAAGTATGCGGGCGCCTTTACTCACGCTTTCTTCAACCTGTTTATGCAATTGGTCTCGCAGATCAACACGGGCCATAGGGCCTACATCCGTATCGCTTTGCGTAGGGTCACCAACTTTCAGAGCTTTCATCTTCTCAACATAGCGCTCTTTGAATGCCTCGTAGTTAGCCTCGGTCACCACGAACCGCTTGGCAGCCACACAAGTCTGTCCGGTGTTGAATACCCGTCCCATAACGCAGGTATCCACCGCAACCTCGAGGTCGGCATCGTCGAGCACCAGGTACGCATCGTTAGAGCCAAGTTCCAGCACCGTCTTTTTGAGGTGCTTTGCAGCCTGAGTCGCCACTTTACGTCCTGCGCCGTCGCTCCCGGTGAGAGTGACACCACGTACCAGTGAGTGAGCAATGACTGCATCCGAAGTCTCGTGGGAAATAACCAAGGTGCGGAACACGTTTTCGGGCAGTCCTGCTTCGCGATAAATTTTTTCCAGCAACAAGCCGCTACCGGTAACGTTCTCAGCATGTTTCAGCAGCACAGTGTTGCCGGCCATGATGTTAGCTATCGAATAGCGTACGACTTGATAAGCGGGAAAGTTCCATGGCTGGATACCGTAGACGATACCAATTGGCGAATAAGTGACTATACCGCGCTGACCGTTTCCTGGCTTGCGTTCTTCATCAGCCAGCTTTTCCGGGCCATGTTCAGCAGTGTAGTCGCATATACCCACGCACAGGTCAATTTCCTGACGAGCCTGTTCCGGCAGCTTGCCCATTTCTTTAACCATAAGGTCGGAAAACTCTTCCTTGTGTTCCTGCAGCGCTTTACCGATAGCTTTCACGCTCTTAGCACGCTGCTCCAGCGACTCAAGACGCCACTGTAAAAATGCAGCGTGGCTCTCTTCGATTATCTGAGTGGCCTCGGCAAGGTCCATTTTCGTATAGTTTTTCAGCTTTTCGTCGTTTGAGGGATTGATCGTAGTAATTTGGTTACTCATTCTATCTCCCGTTCATTGTCTATAAATAAACATTGGTAAATTCTCTAAACCAATCAGATTTTAGATCGACGTGTTTTAACGCCTTGCGCTATAGACGACCGGTCTATTCTTAACTGTAGCGGACAATGAGCAATTCTGTCAAATCGATTCAAAGTGATGACCCGGAGACCCGGGTATAGCGGGAAACTGGCCTTTAAGTCTTGGTATCGCTGCAATCCAGCATTAGAAGAGTTGAATTCCGCGCTTGCTGCAGTGGTTCCTTGTCCTGGCTTAACTTAGCGAGCAATGCCGCACCCATCCACATCTGGTAAAGCATTCGAGCCAATTGAAGGGGCGGAACTCCGTCAGCTAGCGAGCCGTCATTACGACCATTCTCAATCAAAGTCGCAATCTTTACTATGAGCTGCTGCACGCCGTCATCCAGGATTTGCCGCATAGTCTCAGACATATCCGCAACCTCAGCTGCAAGCTTCACCACCAGACATTCTTCCGCCCAACCACGTGTCGGGTCATCAGGGTCAGCTATCCAGGCATCCCAGTAACGCATTAAATTGTCTCGGCCACTACCCGATGCCGTAAACAGCTGATCAAACTTACATCCGTAATCATCGGTGTACTCTTTCAACAACTCACAACCAAAGGCTTCCTTAGATGGGAAGTAATGATAGAAAGAACCTTTGGGGATACCACAACTCTTAAGAATTTCCTGCAATCCGACAGCAGAAAAGCCTTTTTTAAGTACCAACCGGTAACCCGTTTCAAGAATGTGCTGGCGTTTGGTTGCAGCTTTTTTTGTTCGTTGCATTAATAGAACCTCTAATTACGTCGCCGGAACGTGCCTAATTTTCTAAATAGTTTTAAGCGCTACAATATAACTTAAAATAGAAGTACTTATTAGTGGATGGTGGTGTATCAATTCGTTAGGTTTAAAGGTACTGATTATGTCTGACTACACTCGCATTGAAAAAGCCATGACTTATATGTCAAAACATGTATCGAGCCAGTCGACGCTGGAGCGCAGCAAACGCATGCTGAAAGACGAGGGCTCTCTTATGGATGTTTCCCCCAGCATGGGGTTAAGTGGAGGATCGCGACTGTATGACCACTTTGTTAAGCTAGAAGCCGTAACGCCGGAGGAATACAGGAACGAAGGTCAGGAGGTTACTATCCAATACGGCATAAATGAAACCCCTTTTGGTAAGATATTTGTCGCAATTACCCCGCGGGGCGTATGCCGTGTTGAGTTCTTGGGCTCCAGAGCTATTGACGAAATACTTGCCAATGTACATAAAGACTGGCCCGGAGCCTCGCTCTTAAGCAATGACAGCGCGACGAACTATGTGGCTAATCTACTGTTTGGTCGTTTAAAAGACTGGCTATCTGCCCCCTTGTCATTGCACATTATGGGTACTAATTTTCAAGTCGCCGTATGGCGAGCGTTATTGAGGATACCGCCCGGAAAGCTGGCGAGTTATTCGCAAATTGCCAATGTACTCGGCTGCCCGGGGGCATCTCGTGCAGTTGGTAATGCTGTTGGCTCCAACCCTGTTGCCATGCTAATTCCTTGTCACCGCGTTATTCAGAAAAGTGGTGCTTTAGGCGGTTATCGCTGGGGTTCAACGAAGAAAGAAATGCTTCAGGCATGGGAGCTGCTGCACGAAGAGCCCGAAGAACAGTAGCATCGTTCGGTAATCGCGTTATTGCTCTTAATTAAGAAGAGTGCGAACGCCAAATTCTAAAGCGCGTCACTATGTACCAGATAAGACCGCCGATAAACATAACCAGAGGTATCACATTGATTTCGTTACTTTGCTGAGATTCCTCCGAGGTTAGAAAAAACCAAAGCACACCCACGATAAGAATAACGAGCGATAACACGCCTTGTATCTGCAAACTTTTCGAGGTGTTCTCGGAGGTAATCGTGCTGTTTTCGCCCGGTTGGTTCTCTTGCTCCGATTTTTCACTCTTCACAAAACCACAGGCCGGACAGCTATAGTTATTATCCAGTACCTGATCTTCACACTTTGGACATTTTTCAAATGCCATTGAGGTACCTCTCTGTTTTATTGATGAGTGTTCATTGTTTAGTGTAGTCAAAAACTTTTGTGTTTGTCATTTCCAGTACGCTGATGACATCCGTTATAAGCTGTGCCGCGTAATAGGGTTTTATGTACTTAAGTATATTTCTGACAGCGTTTCTGGCCGCCACAATACTGCCAGCTCAGTCTGAGTTTGTGGTCGTGGCAGCCCAGCGCATGGATTACGATGTCTGGATAATCTGGTGGCTGGCCTCAATCGGTAATACGCTGGGGTCAGTGGTTAACTATGTTCTGGGCCGTTTTTTGGTGCGGTATCAGGATCGCCGCTGGTTCCCGTTCAAACCAAAATCTCTTGCCCGCGGTCATCGCTGGTTTGAACGCTTTGGTAAGTGGTCGCTTCTGATGGCGTGGGCACCTTTCATTGGCGACCCTCTCACGTTTATAGCCGGTATGCTGCGATTAACCTTCTGGCAATTTTTGATTCTGGTTTTTATTAGTAAAGCTGGCCGCTACGCTATTTTGCTGGGTATTACGCAGTTGTTTTAATAACTCTCATCGCACCATTACACCTACCGGATTCACTCTAAAACGGTGACCTGTTTTTTTTAATCTGTGAACACAGACGAAAATTTTCTTTAAAGCTATACTCAGGTTCGATAATACGAACATAAGGCTTTGCAATGGAGTTTATTGATTATTACGAAGTACTGGGTGTAGAGCCGACTGCCGATAGTAAAGCAATTAAAACCGCGTACCGTAAACTCGGCCGAAAGTATCATCCCGATGTAAGCAAGTTACCAGATGCAGCCGAGAATTTTAAGCGCGTAGCCCAAGCCTATGAAGTATTACATAGTGCTGAAAAGCGTGCTGAATATGATGCTTTGTGCGAGGCTCGCAAACGCGGTTATAACAATCAAAACAGGAAATCGAGCACCAACTATCACACTAATAATAGTACGATGGGTAATCAGGACTTTACTGACTTCTTTAACTCAGTGTTTGGAGCAGCAGGTTCACGCAGTCGCCAACAACATCGTCAGCAACCTTGGTATGAGGACGCCAACCAAGCCAAAGGAGCTGATGTTGAATTCGACTGGCCGGTTATGCTCGAAGACACCTTGGCCGACACGACCAAACAAATTGAGTTCGTTATTCCGGTTTATGACCAACAAGGTTACCAGCAGCAGGTAAAAAAATCGCTCAAAGTAAAAATTCCTGCTGGCGCACGAGATGGCGAACGTATTCGACTAAAAGGACAAGGCGCCCCTGCTTACGGCAACGTCCCAAGCGGCGATGCTTACTTAACCATCAAATTACTTCCGCATCCATTATTTGATGTGGAAGCCAATAATCTTTTGCTCACCTTACCGCTCGCGCCATGGGAAGCGGCATTGGGAACTAAAGTAGAGGTGCCGACGCTCACTGGCAAAGTTCAACTAACCATTCCAGCTAACAGCCAGGCAGGTCAGCGCTTACGTGTAAAAGGCAAAGGCTTGGTCGGGAAGCTCTCAAATGGCGATTTGATTGCCACAATAAAGATTGTGATGCCATCCTCACTAAATGAAAACAGTAAGACCCTTTGGGCTCAGCTCGCGGACAGCGAAGCCTTTGACCCTCGTCGCGAATGGAGCGATAGATAATGACAACCTTACAACAAGTGTACTCACCCAATTTTCACCTGAGTTTCGAAGAGCTCTGCCTTTCTGCAAATGTCAGCGCCGAAACCATGCTTGAGCTGATTGAGCATGAGATTGCGGTACCAGTCACCGGAGAACACCCACGTCAGTGGATGTTTCATGTTACCTCTGTGATGACAGTAAAAAAGGCGGCGCGTCTCAACCGGGATCTAAATATAGACTGGGCCGATCTCTATTTAGTGCTAAACCTGCTTGATGAAATTGAGCAGATAAAAGCTGAGAACCACAGGTTGAAGCAACGGCTCAATAGAAAAATTTAGAAGAGCCGCCGGTAAATCAAACGTCTGGTCGGAGTCGATTACAGCACGTTAAAGCTTATCGAACTCGGATACTCAGAGTTGTGATAAATTTTATGAGTTGCCTTTGTAAAGTCGCTCTCTTTTGCATTAAAAATGTTTTCAACGTAATTCTGGGGGTTAATATCCAGAAACGGAAACATGCTGCTTTGTATTTGAATCTGCAGCTTATGCCCGCGTTTGAACGTATGTAAAACATCGTACAACTCAAACCCAATTTCAGTTGGTTGATTTGGAACGAATGCTTTAGGCTCACTCATACTCTCACGAAAGCGCCCTCGTAACACGCCCCAACGCACAAGCTCATGGCGGTTCCCGCGCTCCATGTCAGCCTTATTGGTATTCTCATCAATGGAAGGAAAGACATCGACAAGCTTCACCACAATATCCGCCGCTGATTTATTGGTAGCGAACCATAGGTTAAGGTCGATGGCCCCGGCAATTGTTAAGTCCGATTCCAGCGTATCGGTCTCAAATACCAGAACGTCAGGTCTTCTCGCCGTAAAACGCTGATCTTCTACCATGTATGGTCTATCCCAGCCGCGACTGATTTCGGCAGAATGAGGAACCGGCTTGTTAGGATCACTTAGGTACTCGCTGCTACCCGTATTGTTTTCCTGCTCAACGATTTTTTCGTCATCCGCTAAATACAGGGTTTCTCTAGATGTATCCTTAGGCGGCCAAGCTTCAAAATGACGCCAGCGATTACTGCCGGTTTCGAACATGGTTGCCCTAGTCAGATTGGCTTCATCAGCACCTTTTAGGTGCTCTTTAAAAAATGGCAGCAACACATCTCTTTGAAACCAAGCACTGGTATCAAAACCAAAATGAGCCTCTCCAAGTTCAGTACCGCCCTGCTCGCTTTGCCATTGACCGTGATACCAGGGCCCCATGACCAGTTGAACATGATCCTTCTTATTGTTGTCTGACATGGTTTGATAGGTATAAAGCGGTCCGTAAAGGTCTTCTGTATCATACCAACCGCCAACAACTAGCGTGGCAGGCTTAGTGTTTGATAAGTGCTGTAAGACATTCCGCGCCTTCCAGTAATCGTCGTAATTTGGATGCTGAATAATCTCATTCCAAAATGGGCGTTCTCCGTTAAAGTACTTATCGTTTACATTGGAAAGTGGCCCAAGATTTTTGAAAAACTGATAGCCGTCTGGCGTTTCAGTTTTCATACCTTCAGGCCAGTAAGCGAAGGTGCCATCGCGCTGCTTATCGAAGGTATCAAAAAATATGAAAGCCATAGGCGTGACGAAAGCACCATTTCTATGAAAGTCATCAAAGAACCAATCAGCAATGGGAGCCTGAGGAGAAATTGCCTTAAGCGCAGGGTGACTGTTAATTGATGCCACCGACGTGTAGTAACCGGGGTAAGAGGTTCCCCACATACCCACTTTTCCGTTGTTACCCTTTATATTGTTTACGAGCCAATCAATCGTGTCGTACGTATCTGTGGCGTCATCCGTTGCGTTCTTTCCGCGAGTGTAGGCATCCTGCGGGCGCATGTTGACGAAATCCCCCTCCGACATGAACTTGCCGCGCACGTCCTGGAAGACAAAAATAAAACCGTCTTTTTCAAATGCTTCGCTCGGTCCCAAACGTTTTTTATACTCGTCTACCCCGTACGGTGCAACGCGATAAGGCGTTCGCTGCATCATAATAGGGTAAGATTTGCTGGTATCATTGGGTACGTAAACCGACGTGAATAACTTTACGCCATCGCGCATCGGGATTTGATATTCATATTTGGTGTAGTTAGCCCGGATATAGGCTTCCCTTTCATCCGCTACACTTTGTTTACTGAATGCGGAGTTCACCGTCAGCAAACATATAGCCAGCAAAAAGCTGCGTATAACAACCTTCATGTTCTGTCCCTTTTATTATTGAACCAACTCGTTTACCACCTCGAATGGATGCCGCGGATAGCCGTTTTCGACCTTTCTTTGTTATAAATCCAAAACCACTCAGTAGCAAGTTTTGTGTTTGTTCAAAGTTTTAGTTGTGGGAAGGCCGCCGAAGTCCCAAAAATTCTCTGTCTTCGCGTTAATATCGACTGCTACAGCCATCGTGTATTGGGGAGCCAGCTTTGAGCGCCACGGGACACGCCACCATGATTGGCAAGTATCCTTCTGGGTTAATGAAGGAACACTTCCAAATAACTTTTTAGATCGTTCATATCAGCAGTTTTTTCCTTGCTAGATCCAGAACGCCTTTGGTTATTTGTTCTCCTGTTTCCCGATAAAAGTGTTCGGGAGCATCAGCCCAGGTTTTATCAAGAGCACCCTGCAACTCCTCATTTATCGCACCAATTAATTCTTGAGCAATATCGGGGGAAAGGCCAGAAAATTTGGCATGATTAGGCCAATGCCGAGGTAAAATTTTATGCCAATGATAATGGGAGTTTTTACTTTTTACCCTCATTGCCATTTTAGCTTTTTTCGGCTGTATTTTACCCAGGGTTGGATACGCTGAAAGGACATCATAGATTGGCGTTAACCAATAACCCGAAGCGTCCAAATAAACACTGAAATTCTTTGCATGACCATCAATAGCACACAGTAACCAGAATACGTATTGACTCAAAAAAAACACTTGCTGATCTTTTAAACCTTGCTGACTTGTTGCGAGCAGATCCGATATTTCAAAAGCGCCCGGGCCTCCTTTATCTTCATACTTCGATTGCCCGGCTCTGCCCAGAGCCTGGCACATATCTTCCTGGCTTATCCTTAAAATTTGACCATCTTCATCCGTATGTCTATCAAAACGTTCGACAACAAGTACCTTTTGCTCACCAAAAACTTCTATCTCAGCGTGCGCTACATCAAACCCTAAATGATGCATAAAGCGTAAACAAAACCATTCATTGTCGACACTTTGCTCCATATTTATGCCACTAGGTAACTCTCCCATAGCCATTTTAAAAATATGGGTTGTAGGAGTGTTACCTATCGGTTGATGCCACTGACCACGGTGATAGGTTAATGCTGTTTTTTCCTGAGCTCCTGCAATAGAAATACGAAAAGTATCGTCATCCCCCATTCCGAGGGTATGCCCGGTAACCGCATGATTTAAAATCTCATTGATTTCATTCTCATCGACCGGGTTCATCTGCATAGATGGTTCTGGAGGTATTTCCGTTAAGGAAAGAGATAACGCTCCCACACAGTCACGCCCGATAGCTGATAGCAAATCCATAGTGTCTGTTGAGTAAGCGCCGATTCTATCAACAATTTGCTGACGAACTTCTTCATTATCTGGCAACAAATTATCAAAAAAATAACGAACGCGCTCGCCTGTATGTCGTTTAGATGTCATTGGCAGTGACAAGCTTATCGAATGCGCATATTCTGCTCCCAACCATTCATCATCATAAATAAACTCGAAGGTGCCACTTTTCCGCCTTACGGTTCCTACTTTTATTCCATTAATCCCGCAATGTAATTCTCGTGTAGCCTTGCGCCTTGGCATGACGAATCTTCCTTTTACTTTTTAGGTGGTGATTTTCGAATCACAATAGGCCTACGATTGCTCTTAAGCGCATCAAGAGGCCGATGCTTGGTTTGCGGGAGATTTTCATCCACAGACGCTTTCCTGACCCTATTTAAGACTTCATAACCGTCATCTGCGGAATTAGAAATATCGAACCGAATGTTCAAAGCAGCCATTACTTTCATTAAGTTAGCGAAAGTAATGGATGATGTTTTGGTCTCAACACGGGATATAAAACGCTGATCTTTACCAATCCGTTTGCCTAATTCCATTTGGCTATAACCAGCTTCCTGTCGCCGTTGTGCTATATATTTACCCAAGGAACCGGGAGTGGTGATTCGCATTTTAATTCCTTATATAGAATATAGGCATTTATACTAAATAGAGAATATAAAAATTTAGTTTATATATGGAATATAGTCAAATAATGCATATATGGATTATCTCGTAACTAAACCCACTGAATTGAGTGCATCCACAAGTCTGTTATAAGCTCTCCGATGTCTTTCCTCACTCATTTCTCCAAGATTTTTCAGCTTCCACCTAACCGCCGGTAGCCGATCAACACCATCAAGTCCGAGTAATGACCAATCCGGTTTGCGTGATTTAAACGTCAAAAGAAACGACCTCTCCTCGTCAGTAAATGCCGCATGCATGAGTTTTACAATTTTCCCACGCGCAGCCACAAGCTCCGCGAATGGGACATCGATGTCCGCCATCGATTTAAACTCCCCCTCATAAAGTTCGGAAATATCTTTGAAATGAGGTCGTAATAACTCCGAAATAGGACGGGGGTGGCTGACAATATAAACAAGTAACGCTTTACGAATATCATCAGTGAAGCCTTCGTTATCCAGAAGTAGTTTTACGTCAAACAAATCTCTGGGGTGCTGCCGGTCGAGCGCGGCGCAAATCTTACCAGCATAGAGATCGGCGAAATTAACCACGGAAATTTCTGCGAAGCCAAATTCATTTTCCACCGCTTCAGTAACACTCAAGGTTGTCGGTTTGTAGACAGTTCCTCGAAGTACGGGTGACAGTTCTATCTTTATCTGAACCTTTGTACCGCGAACCTCACGCTCCACCAATAAACGGAGCGCGTCTTTTTTGACTTCAAATGGGCGTATGACAGTCACATTCTGAATTTCGGCTGTGAGCTTTTTACCTATTTTCTCCAGGTGACTAGTGATCGTATTAAGTGCTTCATCTCGATCCATCATAGGTAGAAAAACGAGATCAATATCAACCGACAGTCGCGGAAAGTCTCTGACAAATAGGTTAATCGCTGTGCCGCCTTTGAGCGCAAAGCAGTCATGAGCCGCAACAAATGGTAACACCTGCATAAGCAACTGAACCTGCCGATAATAAATGCTATTTCTATCCATGATAATTTACATCTCCTTGGGTACCGTGATCTGCCATTTGCTTTCCAGGCGACCATTTACCGCGATAGCTCTTTTACCTGAGCCTAGATCGTAGTCTGTTGACACTAAACGTTTAAACCAGGGCTGTTGATTGCGCTCCGCTAGCCAAAAGAATAGCCGTTTTACTTTGACATTAAGGCAGTTTTTTAGCAGCGTATCTAACTTCCGGGGTGATAAGTTATGCAACCCCTGAAGCAGCGCATCAGCATGCTCAAAACTGATATGTTTAGGTACCTCGTTGAGCACTTCCAGATAAGCTTTTTCAACACAAGAATACGTTATTTCCGGCAAACCTTTTGACCATTCATAAGGACGGAGAACGCGCTGGTCGCGCATGAGTGATTCTGGCCACAATCGCTTCGTTCCATGCCATTCGAAAGTAGCTTCCACACCAATTTTATCAACCCATACAGGCAGCTTCTCAGGACAATATAGACCAATCGTAGGTTTTCCACTTTGATTTACGTAATGGCTTACACCATTTAACTCTAGAGCTGTCAGGCCCCCCACATTGACTGCGAACGTAGCTATTCGCTGCAATGAAGCCACAACACCTTGCCAGGTTGGGTAAGCTTCTTCGCGATAATAGACCCCGGGCGTAGCAACGATTAAAGCTCCTCGTCGGACGGAGTTGTCGATATAGTGCAAACTCAAGCCCTGCTCTTGTAGCCAACGCTTTGTTGCTATCATACCGAGAGGAAGTTTTTGCTTTAGCGTTTTGCCCGCTTCATGATTTAACATGTGATGCTCTTTTGGTTTGTAATATACTTTATACACGTTAATTATTGACGTGTATAATGAATTAGTCAAACTGAAGGCACAGGAAAATCGTAAACCTGTGGTTAGCTTCTCTTGACCACTACAGTTAGTGTCGCCCGTCTGTCGTGTATATTTCGTGACCGACACCGACGTTGTTGCTTCATCATTGAGCCTGAATACAGATACCAGGAGAATTTGAATGATTAAAAAATTGAGAGAACGTAAAAATTGGTCTCAAGAACAATTAGCGATAATGTCAGGCTTGAGTGTAAGAACAATTCAACGTATAGAAAGCGGCAATAAAGCAAGTATGGAATCTCTTAAATCACTGGCCTCTGTATTCGAAGTTGATGTGTCGAAGCTAACGGAGGAAATTACTGTGATTGATAAAGAATCTAAATACTGGAAGCAACAACCGGTCTGGTTCAAATTAAGTTTGTTTGGCGTCAATAGAAGAAATAAACTCGTTTGGGTCGAGTACTTAAGCGTGTTACTGGGACTGGCAACCTGGATTATGCATCCAGACATTTTTGCGACGCCTGCTTTTTTCTTAGCTGCTTACTTAATAAGTAAATTGGTAAACAGAGCAGATAGCCGGAAAGTTTGGTAAAGAATAATAGGCAAAGACCTGTTGAAAAAGAACCGTTATACGTAAAGGGAGTTAAACATGTTCTGGCAAGTATCCTTCTGGATTTTAGTTGGGATACTCGTTCTGCCGTTGCCGACTCGGGCATTACTGATGGTTTATAACCCCGTAGCGCCACGGCCGATTCGCAAGTGCCCGAGCTCGGCAACAGCCTGGCTTACTCCGAATCCGCTCCCATAATTTCATAGCCAGATGGCGCTAAGTCGAACATTTCAGGGTCTATCGCTTCATTAAATGCCACATCTGCCTCAAAAACAAAATACGGTCCATCCATTGTCTCTACTCTTATACGAATAGGTAATTCAGTCTTAGGATCGACCCATAAAGTCAATCTCATGTTTTCAGGCTCCACTGTAAAGACAGTCGTTTCTATTCCATCGATAACTACACCTGGTTCACTCTTCACTTCACCGTCGTAATTTAAAATTTTCGTGTGCCAATCAAGTAACTCATTTTCCAGCGCCTCTTTCGCGTTTTGACCAGGCGTAAAATTAATAGGCATGGCAACTTTGCGTTCAGGGAAGAGTATTAACCCCTTACCAAGTTTAGTATCCATCACGTTCACTACTGAAGGTGCACCTTCAATGTCTGGAAGCGGTGTGTTGACCACCCTAATTTTACTGGGCGATTGGTAAAAAACCTCTACTGTCATAATAACTTGGTCATCCGACTGCATTTGTCCTGTGTACACCATACTGGTGATTTCGCTTAACTTCTTGACCACCGATGCAAATGCAGGTTTGCTCACCGACGTGGTGATAATCAACACAGCGGTTAGCACCAAAGCGGCAGCCGTTCCAGCAAAGCCAAATCGCTTTGGTTGTGAGGCGGTTTTTAACCAACTCCAAAGACGAATCATACCGTTGCCGGGTTCTTCTTCATCTACAGGGTTGTCTTGTGCATCAATGGCAGCGTGAAGTCGGGACTGCATTGCTATATCGTCATGTTCCGAAGGCTTTTGTCCCTTAACTTTATTAAGCATAGTCTGAATAGAATCGTGATTAGTGTTCATGACGAGCTCCTAAATATTCTGATTTACCTACGATACTGGAGAGTTTTAGCTGTGAGCGATGCAGGGATACGCCGACTGAATTGCTAGAGACATGCATTAATTCGGCGATTTCTTGGTAAGAGTATCCTTCGACATGACGCAGGCAATATATGTGAGCGTCTTGCTCTGTCAATTGCAAAAGGGCTTGTTTGAACAGTATCAAATCACGGTCTCGTAAAACTTGGTTCAAAGGGTGCCTTGATGTATCACTTTCATTTTCAGGCACGCTTTCCAAGTCGTCTTCCGCTAATCTTTTATTACGACGTAGATAATCAATCGCTGTGGTAACTGCCATAGACTTTAAATAAGCAGGCCAGTTTTTCACCTCGTTCATGCTTTTAAGAGATTTTTTAAACAGTTTAATAAATACGTCTTGAGTCACATCCTCTGCAAGGTGTGTATCGCTTAACAGTCGATATGCGCAGTGAAAGACTAGCCTCCCGTGTTGCAGTGCCAAGTCAGATATTTTCGCTTTGTGTTGCTGCAATGTCATTCTCCAAAAACACATCTCGACTTAAAGACGATCCAGTTGTCGAAAATATTACCGTTTTTTTAATTCTTTCAGAGCAGCATATGTTAATTGTGCTTTGTTGACAGTTAGGAAAGCAATGAAGGGTAAAACGCCCTACTAAAATAACAAAGTTATCGTAAGCGTGTAGTCGGAGATAATTTGGGACACAGAATGGACACAAGAGAAATTGAGTTAATAGTTACTATCAATGCGAGAACTTCAAAAGATGGCGCGCCCGACAGGAGTCGAACCTGTGACCTCCGCCTCCGGAGTAAATAGCGACTGGCTGACGTTAAATGGTGAGAGAAGTTACTAACCGTGCAGGCCACGTTCTATAGGGATCTCAGGAATATTTTAACGAGGCCATTTAGCCAGATGTTTTAGCGTTTTATCTCCAACCCCTGCAAAACTTGCCACAAAAGGGTATGGAAAAAAGGATAGTTAGCCAGATAACCACTACCCTAAATTATGCGTCGATTAGCAATCACCGTGGTTTAAATATTAACTAAAACGCCTATAATTTGGTAGGAGCAAGTGCTCTTGAAAGGGAGCTAAACCTCCCTATGCAGTTTCTGCCTCTGTGTATTATCTTCATTGGACTCTCGGTACTGATGTTAACTTATGCTGTAACTTTGGGAATTTAAATCTACCGGGCGCTTCTTAGCAGCGCCTGGATTCTACCCACTCAGTTTTTACAAGATAAATTCTGGGTTCCTCATTGCCATTAGGCTCGAGACACATCGCTACATGGAGAGAACTCGAGGCCAGTATTGCTAAGGCTGACAAGTTAAGTATCAAGACTAATGCCGTGTACGGCATAAAGCGACCAACCAATCGCCCAGGGACTCAAGCCCGGGACTTTTAGCGGTACTGGAAGGGTAAACAAAATAGAAACTGTCATCGGTTTGAATACTGTGAAACGGCAATTCAAACAAACTTTCTTCACGCTCTTGCTCGGTTGTCATAAACTCATTTAACAGCGCAATTCCCTGTCCGTATTTAGCCGCCTCGGCAGCAAGTAATAAATGACTAAAGTGGTGAACCCTAGCGCTCACAGGTAACCGAAGGTTGGCTTTTTTAAACCAACGCTGCCAGTCGGTTCCCGGTTCGCCGCTGGCAAATGCGCTTATCGCTGACAGTAATGGATATTGAATGAGGTCACCCGCACTTTCGAGCCGATGAGCCTCAGCCCATAATGCTTTTGAACAATAGGGCTTTAACGTTTCATCATACAAATGGTAGCGCTGATAACCCATGCCTGGCGGCTGTGTTGTAATAAAGCAGTCAGCCCACTGGGTATCAAAATTACCATCCTGAGTCAGCATTTGCAGCGTCAATTCCACATTAGGATAGCGTTGTCGGAACTCATCGAGGGCCGGTATCAGCCACTTTACCGCTAACGAACCATGCACCGCCAGCTTTACCTGCCGGGTATCATATTGCCTGACGTTTGCAGTCGCCCCTTCAATCGCGTTAATTGCTCCAGCAACTTCATTAAAATAGTTCTCGCCGACTGCTGTTAACAAAATTTTGCGGCCCCGCCGAACAAAGAGATCATCACCCAAATATCCTTCAAGTAGTGCCACCTGATGACTCACGGCACTTTGTGACACATGTAAGCGCTCTGCTGCCAGGGAAAAGCTCTCGCAACGCGCAACTTCAACAAAATAATGGATGGAGCGAAGCGGAAGGCTCATTATCTAAAAACCTCATGTGAAAATTAGTTAATATCATTATATTTAATAAAAAGAGCCACGTAAAATGCCCTCATCGCTAACAGTTTAAAGAGGAGAACAAAGGTGGATCGCTCATTGCTCATGGCTATTATTATGTTGGTCTTAGGAAATAACATCGTTATTCTCTCAGATTCTTTGATTAAGCTACTGGATGGTTTTGAGGCACCTTTTCAATTTGTTTTATACCGTCAAATAAGTGCCACGCTGATGCTTTTACCGTTTATGTTGCTTTTTAAGCGCCCATTATTGCCTAAGAATATACGTTGGCATGCCACTCGCGCTCATATTTTTTTACTCGGTACGGTGTTTATGGTGATATCATTAACCACTTTACCGCTAGCGACTGCGAATGCCATATTTTATGCGGCGCCTATTATCACGGTTGTATTAGCCCGCATGTTTTTTAAAGAGCGTGTCACACGCTTATCTTTGATTACTGCAGTCTTAGGCATGGTTGGCGTATTGGTAATTGTGAACCCCTCCTCTACAAACATTTTTGCGTTGGCGGCCCTGGTGGTTGCTACAACCCTGGCGCTCAATAATCTGCTAGTAAAAAAGCTTCCGGCTGAACACAGTATTCTGGACACGCTTTACTTAACTAACCTATTGGGTATTCCTTTAGCTTCTGCAATGGCATGGTTTGAAGGTGCCAGTTTTGATGTCAGTACTTTTTTAATTTCAGTGGGCTCCAGTTTGTTTGCGATGATTTATGCCGGTACCTGCGTTTTTGCTTATCGAGCCGCAGAAAGCAACAAAGTCACCAGCGCCGAGTATACAGGCCTTATTGGGGCGGTAATACTGGGGATTGTGTTTTTTACCGAAACCCCTGACGCAAGGTTTTATATAGGTTCAGTCCTTATCATTGCACCACTCACCGTTTTAACTCTGCGGAACTCTAATAGATCGGCTTAAAGTCGGAAGTCTGGCCTTAAATTACTCTTTGCTCAGCCGGTGGCGGCGTGAAGCCGAACCATCCTCTAAAAAGCTTTCAAGGGATCAAGTAACCCCCGTGACGAAGAAATGGCGCGGCTTAAACGCGAGAATTCCCGGCTTAAAAAGGAACGGGATTTTTGCGAGAAGCGGCAACGTTCTTCGCAAAAGACTCGTTCTGAGATATCAGGCGATAGAGCGTTGCCGAGATAAGTTTCCGATACGCTTAATGTGTCGATGTCTGAAAATGTCACCCAACGGATATTACGCCTGGGCAGCACAGCCTCCCAGTGCCCGGGACGTCGAAAATCAGCGGATACTGACGCGCATTAAGGAGATCCACGAGGACAGTGGTGGTGTAATTGGCGCACCACGTATGCATGAAGATCTGTCTATTGAAGGTGAACGAGTGAGTCTGAATCGTGTGGCCCGCTTAATGGCCGTTAATGGCTTTCAGGGCTGGACTCATAAGAAAGGACGAGGCCGAAAGCGACCGGCCGCCAGACCCGCTGGCCTTAAAGATCACCTGGCACGTGACTTCACAGCAACAGAGCCTGAAACTAAATGGCGAAGTCAAAACCACCGAAGGTAAACCGTTTCTGTGCGTTGTGCTCGACTTGTACAGCAAACTGATAGTGGGCTGGTCTATGCATCATCGGCAGGATCGTTACATGGTTGTTCGCGCAGTGGAAATGGCCGTCTGGCAACGAACAGGCAATCAGCCTGTGATTTTACATTCGGATAGCGGTTCTCAATTTACCAGCGGTGATTATCAGCGTGCTCTCAAATTTAATAACCTGATCAGCAGCATGAGCGCAGTCGGTAACTGCAGCGACAACGCCGGCTGTGAAGGATTTTTTGGGATACTGAAGCGTGAAAGAGTGAATTATCGCCATTATCGAACAAGGGATAAAGCTCGTTCAGATATTTTTGATTATATTGAGCGGTTTCATAATCCAAGAATGCGTCGTAGACTGGCAAAACAAGATCAGCAGTTTAGCGCGATTTTAAACCGTCCGTGATAACGAAGTAGAACCCCAACTGGAAGGCGCATGGAATTACTAAAGGTAAGGGGCTTTCCGTAAACCAACGAATTGAGAGCGACATCAAAGCGCTTTGGTCTGTCATCAGAAGTAAACTTGAGCAGGCTGTTGATGACGGCATACTAAAGTAAACCAGCTAAACCGGGGGTGAAGGTTTCAAATGTCTGAAAAATTCATGCTGGAAGCTTTGAATATTTCCAAACAAGCACTTCCCCACTGTGAACCGAATCCTCCTGTCGGATGTGTGCTGGTTAAAGATGGCGAAGTAATATCCAAAGGCTTTACGCAGGCCATTGGTGGAAGTCATGCAGAAGTAGAGGCTTTAAATGCTCATTCAGGAGACCTAAGCGGCGTTACTGCATACGTCACTTTAGAGCCTTGTTCTTTTGTCGGCCGGACTGCTGCTTGCGCAAGCACACTTCTCGCTTCGGGCATCAAGCATGTGATTATCGCAATGCTCGACCCAGACATCAGAAACAATGGTAAAGGCGCAGAGATACTAACGGCGGGAGGCGTAAAAGTTGAGGTCGGCCTGTGTGCTGAACTGGTAGCACAATTCCTTTCCCCCTATTTAGCAAAATCATAAATAGTTTCGCTAAAAACCAGAAAGCTATGGTTTAACAAGGATTAGGTTATAACTACACGAATTTTCAGTCTTTCCAGCCCCTTAAACTCGATTAAAGGTTGAGCACTTCTGTTTACTGGGCAAGAACCGACTACGCTCCAATATTGAATGTAAATATTATGGGCAAAACTACTGCAGAAAAGGACGCTCTTGAATCAGTAGATCCCGGAATAGTAGGTGAAATAATAGGGAAGTGGGATGCCAAAAACGGTTTGGAGACAACGATGTATTTGTATAGCGAAAACGGAAAGCATTATATTGCCCAAGTATTCGGGCCAGGTGAAATTAGCAAGCATGAAGTAACATTAAGCGATATAAAACACGGAACAAAAATTGAGAATGTTGAAGAAAACACGTTTGGCGAATATTTCGTTATGAACGACTCAGGCTGGTTATAGTTCTGGAGCGATAACGGAAATTACTACACAGCTCCACCTGCTAAATAAAGCATGTAGTGAGCCGATTACTTTTTCTCTGGAGGAGTTCGTTTTATTATTAGATTAGGCAAAGGTCAAAATTTACATCCGCTAATTTGTCACCCGCAACCGCGGCCACAATCTGGACACAGAATGGACACAGCCCTGATCCAGCGCCAAATCAGCCACAATAGCTAACGGTCACGCCGAAAAATCAGCAAAGAAAAGAATTTAGAGTAGATACGAAAGGAGGAAAATCTCTGCAGGCTAGGGAAATGGCGCGCCCGACAGGAGTCGAACCTGTGACCTCCGCCTCCGGAGGGAGAATCTAAAGAGTATCAACTAGTACGAGGTAAAACTAAAAATCAAACTATTTCAATAGGTTAAATCCACGATTAGTCCTGATGAGTCCCAACCAGTTAGCCTGGTTCCCACGAAAAGTGTGGGACTAAATGTGGGACTAAATAGTCATATATCGACTAAAAAAGGATTTAATCATGATGTCTAAGAAAGTATCTACTCCCCGCGCTATAGACGCACTTAAACCATCAACAGACGGTAAAAGATATCGTCAGCTAATAACCGCTAAAGGCATCGCTAGCGGCTCACTCTTAATCGTTATTTCTCCTAAGGGTAAGAAGACATTCTATACCCGCGCGTGCAGCGATGGTAAGCGTATCGATATTCGATTAGGTAATTACCCCGCCCTATCGCTAAAAGAAGCGATAAACGACCACAATGAATGCATGGCGTTAATCGAGAAAGGGCTAGATCCACGAAGAGTAAAAGCAGCCAAAAAGACAAAAAATCAAAACGAACTGACCATGGATGAGTTATTTGAACAATGGTTTAAACACATAAGTAAAACTGGAACACAGAAAAATTCAACTATTGAAGCACATCGCTGGCGCTGGTATTCATACCTCAGCCCCACTTTAGGAAGCTTGCTTCTAAACTCCATTACTCGAGCGACCTTATTAAATGCTTTAGATAAGTGTGTCCATCGAAGCAAGGAACAAACAAGGAAGGCCTTCACAACATTGAACCTGCCTTTAGATTACGCGCTGGCACGAATGATGATTAGTGATAACCCATGTCGAACCATCAAGCCAAAGGACGTCAATGCAACAAAAGGCAAACCTCGCAGCCGGTTTCTTAGTATCGCAGAAATTAAAGAGCTCTTAGAGCTACTTAATGATTGCGAGTGCAGGCATTCGCCTCAAATGATTACTCTAATAAGATTAGCATTAATCACTGGAGCCAGAAGAAGTGAGTTATCTAATATGAAATGGAGCGACCTAATCATAAAAGATGGTTACTGGGTATGGAACCTACCAGAGACTAAAAATGGAAAGCCTCACCGGATCTATTTATTTCAATATGCCATAACCTTACTTGAGCGCTTAGGGAAAATTACTGGTGGATCGACTTGGGTATTTGAATCAAATATCCGCCAGGGTAAACCTATACGCCCAGACGCCGTAACCCAAATGATAGGTCGACTTAATAGCGAAAGTGATTTAGAACATTTCACTTTCCACGATTTAAGACGCACAGCGGCTACCCACTGGGTTGAGCAGGTAAGGGCTGACTCTTCACTAGTCGAATTGATGTTAAACCATCTACCGCAGAATCAACTTGTAAGAACGTATCAGGTAATTACCCGAGAAACTGAACAAAAAGAAGCTTGGCAATGCTGGGGAGATTTTTTACTAGATTTGAGTAAGAGTAACGCCACATAAAGCCGCACTAAATAAAAGCATCAATGAAAGAGCTTAAGAGGCGGATTATGCATTACCTAAAAATTTCAGATATAAAAAGTATGTTCGGGATATCAAAGTCTACTATCTACCGCTGGATGGAAGTAAAACGCTTCCCCCAGCCAATTCGGTTCAGTCAGAAAGCGGTTCGCTGGCGCGCCAGCGAAATCGAAGAATGGGTTTCCGAAGTTGAAGCAAATACTCTTTAAAGATAACCGTTGAATGGAGCGCCTAAACAAGTGCTCCCCCTACCTTTTACAAGCTCTTTAAAACTAAATCTCCTTGTCTTTCAAGGATCTAACAAAAAGTTACTCAAAAACACTACCTGAGCCTAAAAATCTTTATAAATAACTGTGTCGCGCTTTAAGTTTTTAGGTGTGGCTCAGCGTTTTTCACCAATATGACGGGCTAGTCTCGCAGAAAGTTTTCCTCGCTGAACAACTTACATTTTTTTAGGGGCCGCTTTCGCATCGCCCTTGATTTTACTATTGTCTAAACAAGATTAATAAAGGTAGTTATATGAAGAATGAATTACAAAATGAGCTATTGAATTACTTTCGTCCTTCTCGATTCAATTGG
>Ga0207888_100245_pt1 | contig 28132 bp, 26 predicted proteins | sample LinPmetageLP43_FD_184055 | JGI IMG/M metagenome (GOLD analysis project Ga0207888, IMG submission 184055) | Marine viral communities from the Pacific Ocean - LP-43 (SPAdes) | ecosystem: Environmental > Aquatic > Marine > Oceanic | place: Pacific Ocean | collected 2010-08-27 | reverse complement strand
TGTAAAATTAATTCCAGTACGTGTAATGCGTTCAGCAAAATTAGAAGTTGAAGCATATGCTTTTTCAACTCCGTCTATATTAATTCTATTGTTAATATTTTGATTAAAATAGATATTATTTTCAGCTTTAAAAACAGCATCAGGAGATAGCGGTACTCCAAAATACCTCACCCAAGGTTCTCCAGGACCAGACCAGCCTTCAAAATTGCCATCGCTATCAAGCATCACATATTGCTCAACATAAGGTGGTAATTCTTGTTCTGCATCTATAAATGCTTGAACTACCTCGCCATTAAATGAGTTTTTATCAAAAAGAACTTTCAGCCTTGGATCTTTATTTTCAGCCATAAAATCTATAAGTTCTATAGATCCTGCTCCAACTCCCATAGGGTTACCTGTACCTCTATAATTGATACCGCGTTTATAAATGAAGTCTTCGCTTACATCATCCATATAGCCAACCGGTGAGTTTGCGACTTCTTCTGCTATAGAAATAGCTCGTGAAAAATCTGTGTTGATCATTCGGACAGCTATTTTTAGTTTGAGAAGATTACAAAACTTAGCCCATTTCAAGTAGTCACCGTTGTAAATAAGATCTTGATCCCCTATCTCAAATTGATTTGCTGCTGATAAATCTTCAATAGCTGCATCAAGCTCGTCTAACCAGATATTAAATAACTCTTCTTGAGTATCATATTTAGGTGTAAGCAGAGCGGGCGTTGTATATGGTGCAAGACCAGCTTCTGAATAAACCATCGAGCCGTAAAGGTCTGTTATGGTTATAGCAGGTTGTATCTGAATTGGGAATGTCATGGCTCTGAGAGCTTTTCTAGCTTCCTGCTCTGATTCACTCATAGCATCAATACGAGCTCTTATATCTCTTGTATTTGGAATAAGAGCATTGTATATGTTTTGAGTTCCCACTTCGCCCATCTCGACTACAGCTTCACTATTTCCTCCTCCAGCTGCAGCAGTAGCTACTTGAGTCCAAGGATATATATAGTCAAAATTATTATAGAACCAAATCGTATAGTCGTTGCCATACATTTGCTCTATAGATTTAGTCATAGAAAATCTTAAATCTGGCTCTGAAAGTGAAGAAGGGTCACTGTTTAATTCTGCAAAATCATCTTTATCGCAGCTTGCAGCAAAGATCATTAGCAAAATTAGTAATGGAGTTATATTTTTTTTCATTTTAGTCTTTTTTTTAAAAATCTAAAGAGATAGTCATGGTGTAATTTGCAGTGTACGGTGCAAAGGATCGTTCTCTAAATGAGTCTGAGCTTGCTGTACCTCTAAAACTCTCTGGATTTATATTGTTTGGTAAAGAGTTATATAGATAACCAAGATTTCTGGCATTTATACCTATATATAAGTTACGTGCGTTGAGTTTATCACTAATGCTCTTAGGTAGGTTGTATCCTAATGAAATGTTACGCAAAGCAATATATTTAACTTCACTAAACCAGTCGTCATTTACAACCCCGGAACTCCAAGCATTTGTGAAGTAATGGTAGAAACTAGCGTGAGTAGGCTCAACGTAACCTTGTTCGTAAGCTTCTTGATAAGTCATACCTCCTACATCAACAGAGCTTCCATTGGGAGCGGTAACAGTTTGGCCTTCTTGAAAAATACCCTCAGGTATTATACCGTCAGAATAGGTTCTGTTTGCAATATCGGCATATTGTGAAGTCCAGGTTACGCCGCCATATTCTGGAGCACGACCTCTTAAAGATGCATCTAAATAACCATAAGCTGTACCATATTTGCTAGAGTAAGATGCAATGTTGCCACCAAATCGTGCATCAAGCAATACAGAAAGAGTAATACCTTTATAATTAAATTCATTGAGTAAAGATCCTTCAAAATCAGGTTGTACTTTACCTACTTTTTCTACAGTACCGCTGCGCTGGTAATAAGCACCGCGACGAGAATCACTATAAGTTAATAATTTCATCCCGTTTCTTGGATCTTCGATGGGGTTACCATTTGCATCTGTAGATTGCCATCTTTTTATAGCACTGTCAGACATTAATACCCCATATTCGCCACCTTCAAATGCAACAGAGCCTACCCTAAAGTTACCGTAGTCAACATCACCACCTAACTTTTTGAACTCACCGTAGTCTTCGTGTAAGTCCTTTACTTTTGTGGTGTTATTCCAATAATTAAAGGTTGTATTCCACTCAAAGTTTTGAGTTTTAACAGGACTTCCATAAACAGTCAATTCGACACCGTAGTTGCTTAATGTTCCAATGTTTGTAAATAAATTACCATATCCCGATTCTTCAGGAATTGGCACAGAACCAATCTGATTTTTAATAGTTTCATTATAGTATGCAAAATCAAAACCTAAGCGATTGCTGAATAATCGAGTATCCATTCCAACTTCAAAAGAGTTTTTACGCTCAGGCTGAATTTTATTATCTACTAGAGTTGTTGAAACTCCGTTATTATAGATAAAATCTCCACCTGCCATCTCGTAGTTGTTGATGCTATATCCGTTATTAATAGCATATGGATCTGTATCGCTACCTACTTGAGCCCAAGATGCACGCAATTTGCTAAAAGTTATCCAGCTTGGAAGATTAAAAGTTTCGCTTGTTAACCAAGATGTTGAAACTGATGGATAAAAATAAGAATTAGTACCTGAACCATCCGTATAAACTAATGCCGAAGACCAGTCATTTCTACCCGTTATGTCTAAGAATAGTTGATCTTTGTAGCCAAAACTAGATAGAAAATATAATGAATTTATCTGTTTTGTACCAAAGATTCCCGCATCAGAAATTAGATTTCTTTTTGAATTATCCATAAAAAATCTTCCAGGAACGATCAAACCTCCATCGGTTCTCACATCGCTAAATGATTTTTCCTGATCCCATATTTCGGCACCAACTAATAAATTAGATGTTATGTCTTGGTTTATATTTTTATGAAAGTTTAATGTCAATTTTCCATTTCTGGTCAAATCTTTAGAATGATTTAAAACATATTGACCGCCTTCATTAGCATACCCACTTCCTAATGATTTAGATTCGTATTTTGTAGTATAATCATTAGCGCTTACTTGTGCTGTTATGGTTAACCAATCTATTGGATCTGCTGTTAATGTGATAATAGGTCTGGTTACAGTTTCTTTATTTTGATCATTTAGTGTATTGTAGCTAAACCATAAGCTTCTGTTTGGAGCGAACGCAAATTCATCACCATAGTCAGAACTGGGTACACCTCCGTGAGATGCTTGCCAAAATCTTTGCTGTGTATATTTCTCAGTATTATAGGTTCTTTCAAAACCTCCTTCAAAAAAGTTTTGAGAGATCGCATCTTGCGCATTCTGTGAATTAGATTGTGTGTAAGAAATAGCTGCGCTTGCTTTTAACCAAGATGTTAAATTATAAGATGCTTTAAAAGAGAATGCATTTCTCTCAAAGCTATTGTTTGGTAAAGTACCTGTTCTTTTGTTGTAAGAATCAGAAAGATAAAAGTTTCCTTTTTCATTACCCCCACTTACAGAAAATGCAGTGTTGCTGTTAATCCCCATGTCATAGGCATTTTTCATGTTATTCTTTCTAGCAACATAAGGAATTAAACTTCCGTCATAATCTTCAATCAAGTCTCCGTCAAAACGAGGTCCATAACTTAAGCCCCCGCCTGCATGGTTAATTAGTGTACGTTGACCATCTTCATTGTAATAAAATTGATTGGTGTCAAAACGATAATAGTTATTATTTGCATCTTGATTACCATAATCTACATAACCAGCAAGGGTTCCTGGTCCAAATTCATTTTGTAAATCTGGCGTATTGTAAACGTAGTCTATACCTATAGATTGTTTAACCGAAACTCCTATTCCACGAGCACTAGAGCCATCTTTTGTTTCAATAAGAATTACACCGTTAATACCACGAGAACCGTATAGTGCAGTAGCAGCTGCACCTTTAAGAACCGAAACTGTTTTGTAATCATCGGGATTTAAGTTCTTCAGAATATTTCCGTAATCATTAGCCGAATTTGACCAGTCTGCACTGTTGTTAGAAACGTTATTGTCAAGAATAACACCATCAATAACAAAAATTGGCTGGTTGTTGCTAGAATTCAATGATGAAACTCCTCTTATTTGGATTTTAGAATTACCAAATAATCCTCCATCAGAAGCCCCAATACTTACACCAGCTACCTTTCCTTGTAAAGCCTGTACTGGATTTACGGTATTGGTTTTAGCTAGTTCTTCACCTTCTACTTCGGTCATGGCATAACCAAGAGCTTTGGTTTCTCTTTTTATACCTAAAGCAGTAATTACTACTTCGCTAAGGGCTTCTGTGCTTACTGCAAGTGATACGTCTAATTTGTTCTTACCGTTAATGGCAATTTCCTGAGTTGTAAATCCAATCATGGAGAAGATCAACTCAGAATCAGTAGAAGCCTCAATGCTGTAATTCCCATCAAAATCTGATACGGTTCCGTTACTGGTTCCCTTCACTACAACGGTAACCCCGGGAATAGGTGTGCCAGTTTCCGTATCTAAAATTGTTCCCGTCACCACTTGTTCCTGAGCGTGTATACCTTGCATGCACAGAAAAAATATTGGCAGTACTAAATGCAATAATTTTTGTTTCATAAATGTTATGTTAGTATGATTGAAATGTTAAGGATACTAAATACCAGATAATCTAAAAAAAAACATAAATAAATAGGCAGACGACAATGCGGCATCGACAAACGACAAAAATCAGATTGATTATGAATTATTAATTCATTTACAAATAAATTGTTGTAGAAAGTTTTATGTATTTTATTTGGGTTTTTTTAAACGAAAATTAATTTTTTAACTAAATTTTGGATTTTATAATTTATAATTTAGCGGTAGTTAAATTGGTGTTAATATTTTTTGTGTGTTGCATCATAATTATTTGGTCTTTAATATTAGAAGAGTTATTTTGACTGACTGTTACCAGAAAAAACAGAAATTATGGCATCTATTTTCACTAAAATAATCAATCGCGAAATCCCCGGTTATATTGTTGCCGAAGATGAGAAACACATCGCGATTTTAGATATAAATCCTAATGCAAAGGGTCACACGCTTTGTATTCCTAAGAAGGAAGTAAATAAAATATTTGATCTTCCGGAAGCAGATTATATGGCACTTATGGCTTTTAGCCGAAAGGTTGCAAAAGCATTAGAACAGGTTGTGGAGTGTAAGCGTATAGGTGTTTCTGTAATAGGCCTTGAAGTGCCCCATGTACATGTGCATTTGATTCCGTTGACTTCAATGGAAGACGCTCGTTTTATTTCAAAAACTAAAATGGAAGCAGAAGCGTTTAAAGCCTTAGCCGAAAAAATACAGGCAGCTCTCTAAGGAGTTTGAAACTTGTAAATGGCAAATGCCACAGCTGCACCGGCAACTACAATAGCGATTAAGATAATTATAGCTAAAGGCTTATAGCGCGTGTAGGTGTCAGGGTTCCCAAAGCGTTTCAGATTATATAAATATACCCGGTCGATCTCATCGGTCCAAAGGCCGGGGTATATCATAGACTCACAATGGCTGCAATTAAGCTCTCCCTTCACTTCTTTAGTAGATCGTTTAATGAGCTTATTCTCCTCTAACTTATTAAAAAAGGTAAACGTGAGCCCATCTTGGGCAAAGCATTTAGGACAGTTATTACGCAGTTTGGATTCCCCAAATTTCACGTACTTAGAAGCCATAGGAGATAGGTTGGTTGTCTTGCGAAATTAAATTATTTCATAAGATTCTCCAGATTTATTTGAGCATATTGTAGCAACATAATGGTTTTAGCATCTTTAATTGCGCCCGTTTTAATTAGGTCTAATGCCTCCTTGAATTGATATTCAAGTACTTCAATGTTTTCGGTTTCATCTGTTGCGCCACCACCTTCTGAGACTTTTTCTTTTTCAGAATATTCTGCTATAAAAAAGTAGAGAATTTCGGTAACAGAACCCGGAGACATATAAGATTCAAAGACTTTTTCAACCGTTTTTATACGGTATCCGGTTTCTTCTTCAATTTCTTTTAAAATAGCCGTTTTAGGGTCGTTCTCATCCAGTAAGCCGGCACAAGCTTCAATCATCATCCCGTCTTTATTTTTATTGAGATACGTAGGCATTCTAAACTGTCGTGTGAGGATTACCGTTTTTTTATCGGTATTATAAAGCAGAACCACAGCACCGTTACCCCGGTCGTAAGCTTCACGAGATTGCTTTTCCCATTGTTTACTGTTGTTGAGGTACTCAAACTCTACCTTTTTTAAAGTGTACCAATTGTCTGAAAGAATGCTCACCTGCATATTCCTCACATTATCATTCATGATTCAATAAGTTTTAAAGCGATTTGAAACGTAGTTCCTTTGTTGATCTCACTATTCAGCACACGCACCTGACCGTCGTGATATTCTTCAATAATGCGTTTTGTGAGTGATAAGCCTAGTCCCCAGCCCCGCTTTTTTGTTGTATAACCAGGTTCAAAAATAGTTGAGAAATTCATTTTAGGAATACCCTTGCCGGTATCAGAAATCAAAATTCTAACATACCTTGTGTCTCGCTTGATGGTTAGGGTTAACTTTCCTTTACCCTTCATAGCATCGATGGCATTCTTCACCAGATTCTCAATACTCCAGGCGTATAGCTCTTTATTCAGCATTACAAAAAGTTGTCCTTTTGGCGGAACATCGATTTCAAAGTCTATAAGCTTTGAACTTCTGTTAGCAAGATATTCAAAGGCTTCCTGAGTTTCAGTGATAATATTTGTTGCGTCTAGTTTCGGTATACTTCCAATTTTTGAAAACCTGCCGGTAATCGTTTCTAGACGGTTGATGTCTTTGTTTATTTCTTCAATGTACTCGGGATTTACATTTTCGGCTTTTAAAATTTCGGTCCACCCTACTAAAGAGGAAAGTGGAGTTCCTATCTGATGTGCTGTTTCTTTAGCCATACCGGCCCATAACAGGTTTTGTTCGGAAGCTTTTGAGGTGGCGTAGAAAAAGTAAATAACTCCGATAAATAAGATTACAATTATTACAAGCACTACAGGAAAATACTTCAACTGATTGATCACGGGAGAATGCCCGTAATAGGCATACCAAAGTTCTCCACCCAATATGTCGATGCGTATAGGATCGTTTTCTGCGGCCATTTCCATCAAAATTTCCTGGGATTGAATAGGATCGTCCAGAACGCCTTCAGGAATATTGATGCTGTTTACAATGCTATCCTTATAATCGGTTATGATTATAGGTATATACTGATTTTTGGAGTTGATTTTCTGACTTAGTGCATAATACTGGTTGATGTCCTCGGTATTAAAAGCTTCCATTGATGAAGCCCATACTTCCATGCGGTCACGCTCTGCCTGTTTGAGTTGGTCAAAAAACAAGGAGACATTCCAGAGAATTAATGCAGTGATGACAACTGCCGCAAAAATGATAAACCAGCGTATAAAGCGCTGATCTGTATTAAAATTCATAGGAACATGTTCTTTTTACTCAATAATCGAGATTATAATCTTTCGAGGAATACCTCAAAGTTGATAGTCATTACAGTATTTATTGGCACCGCCAAAGGGGTTAATACTCCGAGGCTTGCCGCGAAATTGAAAATTTGTTTCTAACGAATGCCACGTGGGCTCTCCTAGAGGTAGCATACAAGCCCCAAATTACAAAGTTGACCCAATTTAAATATAAAGTATTTCTTAAAGAATTATTGTATTCAAAACGGTTTTAAGTATTGAAGTGGTTGACTACCTTTGCGACATGAGTACAGAAATCTTAAGTATAGACCCTAAAGTGACTGATAATTCGCAAATTTACAGTGTGTTATCTGGTTCTGTAGGGCCTAGACCCATTGCTTTTGCAAGCACTTTAGACGCTAAAGGTAATCCTAATTTGGCGCCTTATAGTTTTTTTAATGTGTTTAGTTCGAATCCACCTGTTGTAGTTTTTTCCCCTGTAAGAAGAGGCCGAGATAACACTACAAAACACACGTTAGAAAATATTTTAGAAACAAAAGAAGTGGTGATCAACATCGTTAATTATGCGATGGTACAACAGATGTCACTAGCAAGTACAGAATATGATGCCGGCGTAGACGAATTTATAAAAGCGGGTTTTACTAAAGAAAATTCAGAGCTGGTTAAGCCTTTTCGAGTAAAAGAATCTCCGGTTCAGTTAGAATGTAAAGTAAAAGATGTAGTGGCTTTGGGTACTGAAGGCGGTGCAGGAAACCTGGTGATTTGTGAGATTGTAAAAATTCATATTCAAAAAGCGGTGTTGACAGAAGCCAATACTTTAGACGAGCATAAACTAGACCTCGTTGCGCGTATGGGGGGTAACTGGTATACCCGTGCAATAGATGGAATGTTTGAAGTGCCAAAACCTTTGCGTAATTTAGGTGTAGGCGTTGATGCCTTGCCAGAAGCAATACGTATGAGTACCATTCTTACCGGAAATGATCTGGGACGTCTGGGGAATGTAGAACTAATGCCTGATGCTGATGCTGTGGCAAAATATTTAGATGAAAACTCATCGCTACAAAATTTGGTAACTACCGGTGATACGGTAGCTTTGCATAAAGAGATTCAAAAACTGATTCAGCAAGATAATACAGGCGATGCCTGGAAATTAATTTTAGCCTAAGAGAACAGGCATATAAAACATCAAAACGACAGAAATGGAAGTACAGGGAAAAATTAAATTGATAGGAGAAACACAAACCTTTGGAAGCAATGGTTTTAGAAAGCGAGAGGTTGTTGTAATTACCGAAGAGCAGTATCCACAAACGATAATGGTTGAGTTTGTACAAGATAAAACAGACTTACTTAATAACTTTAATGTAGGTCAGAATGTAAAAATCAGCATCAATCTACGTGGAAGAGAATGGGTAAACCCACAAGGAGAGACTAAATATTTCAACAGCATACAAGGTTGGAGAATAGAAAATATTCAGGCGGGAGCTCCGGCAGCAGGTATGCCACCGGTTCCACCAGCAGACCAGTTTGAGCCGGCATCAGACTTTAGTGATGATGATCATGATGATTTGCCTTTCTAAAAAGCACGTTAAATACAACGAATACCCCGGGTGCTTTTTATAAGTTTCCGGGGTATTTTTTGTTATTAAAGTTCGTGAGTCTAGCTTTTGTAAAAAGAAAAAAGCTCTGGTTAAAGAGCTTTTTAATTGGTTTTAGGTTAACCTATTTAATAAACTAAAAAAGCAATGATGAACAAAATTATCGAATAGGTTACTTTAAATTTCGAAAAAAAATAGCAATTAAACAAAGTAAGCTGCAGTTTTTTATTAAAATCATAAATTATCGTTTTCATAACTCCAGATCAGCCATTTCCAGATTACAGCCTTGCAGATGCAGACGGACTGCTGGCAGTGGGTGCAGATCTAACGGTAAAGCGTTTGATTGATGCTTATTCTAAAGGAATCTTCCCATGGTATAATGATGGTCAACCTGTTTTATGGTGGTCTCCAGATCCCCGAATGGTTCTGGTTCCTGAAAATATTCACGTTTCTAAAACCATGCGAAAGGTCTTGCGGGAGCAACGGTTTAAAGTGACTTTTAATACGGCTTTTTTAGATGTGATCTTAAATTGTAAGCGTATTGAACGCGACGGTCAGTACGGTACGTGGATTACTAATGAAATGGTAGATGCTTATCTAGAACTCCATAAACAAGGTTTCGCAGAATCTGTTGAGATATGGGAAAGCGACACATTAGTAGGCGGTCTTTATGGAATAAATTTAAAAGAAAAGAAGGTCTTTTGTGGCGAAAGTATGTTTGCAAAAACCAGCAATGCCAGTAAAGTAGCTCTGATTACTTTGGCGCAAAAACTTCAGAAAAACAATTACAAATTAATAGATTGCCAGGTTTATACAGAGCATCTTGAAAGTATGGGAGCAGCTGAGATATCCAGAGCAGAATTCTTATCTGTTTTAACCTAGCGCTTTCATTTCAGCATATCTAAAGCAATTCACTTCGTGATCATTTACCATTCCGGTGGCTTGCATATGCGCATAAACTACGGTCGAACCGGTAAACTTGAACCCTCTTTTTTTTAGATCTTTTGAAAGTGCATCGCTAATCGCTGTTGTCGCCGGGGCTTCTTTGTAATAAATTACAGAATTCTGAACCGGTTTATAATCTACAAAACTCCAGATGTATTTTGAAAAACTACCAAATTCTTCCTGAATCTTCATAAAAGCTTTAGCGTTAGAAACCGTTGCGTTGACCTTTAGTTTGTTTCTGATGATTCCGGGGTTGCTGAGCAGTTCTCGAAGTTTAGATTCAGAATAATTAGCGATCTTTTTATAATCGAAATTATCAAGCGCTTCGCGGAAGTTTTCGCGCTTGCGCAAAATAGTGATCCAACTCAACCCGGCCTGAAAGGTTTCTAAGATCAGGAATTCAAAAAGCCGGGCATCGTCATAAACCGGCACGCCCCATTCTGTATCGTGATACGCCTCATAAAGTTTATCGCCCACGCACCAGCCACATTTGTGTTTTTCCATAAGTAAAGTTTAAGAGCTTAAAGATATTTAATCTTGCGCGAGTAGTTTGTTTTTTAGATTGTAAGTTCACTAAAAAAACAGCGACTTTTTCTTTATGACTATAACTACCTTAGAAAAGCAAGATCTGGTAACCAAAGCATTTAAAAATGCGATGACCTATGCAGAGTATCGCTTACTTGTTGAAAACCACGCAGAGTCGTTTACCAGCACCGGCCATACACAAACCGAAGCTTTATCTAATTATACCGTTCTCAATTATCGCAGGATGAAACGTTGGGATAAGATTTTGCGTTTTACTGAAGAGCAGCAAAAGCTCATTACTGAATTAAACCGATCTTTAAATTGGTTGGTGATTACAGAAAGCTGGTGTGGTGATGCCCCACCGGCAGTGGCAGTTATGCAGAAGATAGCAGAACTACAGCCGGCGATAGATTTAAAATTGGTTCTTCGGGATGAAAATCCACAGTTGATGGATGCGTTTTTGACTAACGGCTCTAAGTCTATACCCAAGCTTATTATACAAGATCCTAAAGATGATTCTGTTTTGATGGATTGGGGTTCGCGTTCTCAGGCGGCTCAAAAGCTGGTAGATGATTTTAAGGAAGAAAATGATGTGGTTACGGCAACTTTTAAAGAAAGTTTGCAACAGTGGTACAATCAAGATAAAGGAAAATCGGTTGTTAAAGAACTAGCCGAAATCTTACGCGTCCTCAACCTTGAAACTCGAATGTAATAGAGCCCAGCTGAGAATCTCGTTCACTTTTATTAAAAATAGCTTGCTCAGCATATTCTAAAGCTTGATCTACCAGACATCCGTTTGTTGTGGTTGATGCTGCTTTATTAAAATAAGCTTTCATAATCCCACCTATACCATTTACCTGAATGTTGATGACCACTTTTCCTGTGGCATCACAGGTATAAACAGGATTCGGAATTTGTATTGCATTTCGATCTTTAAGCTGATAGGTAACTGTGCTTCGACGGTAACTTGAAGTATTTACCTTAGAAATCTTTTCTGTTTTTTCAGTATCCCCAGAAGATTGTTGCTGGCTTCTTTTTTGACGCAGTGCGGCGATTCGAGATTGATAGTCCGGGTAATTCTCATCTTCTCCCTGATCATCTTCAGAGGCCGTTGTATTTTCTGAATCGGTTTTTAAAGCATTATCTACTTCATTTTGCTGATTAAAATACCGATTGGCTTCTCGTTTCAGCCTGTTGCTGTTTTGAGCCTGATTAGTCATTTGCTGCGTTTGTTGTAACTCTTCTTCGTTAAGAAGTTCTGGGAGTTCTTCTTCTGGATCATCCTGGATTATGGGAATGGGAATGAATTCTTCTACCTGAGAAGTGTCGTAAGGTGCCACCGTAAGAAAGAGAAAAACAATCACAAAGATACTGGCACCGGTAAAGGTGATCAACATTGCTTTATCTTCAGGTGATAGTTTCATCGGTTCAAAAATACAAAAACGCGGCGTGTGCGGCTGTTAAACAAAACGGAAGAAAAACAGAGGAATTGTATTATGCTTCAGCCTGTTTTAAGGCTGTTTCAAAATTTTCTAAGGATATAGCGTTAGCGACATCAAAATCACCAATTTTTGTTCTGCGCAAAGCGGAAAGATGTCCGCCACTTTCTAAGGCTTTACCAAAGTCGTGCGCAAGTGATCTAATATACGTTCCCTTACTGCAGCGTACGCGGAAGTGAACTTCAGGAAGCGCAATACAGGTGATTTCAAATTCTGAAATTTGCACTTCTCTGCTCGGTATTTCTACTGCTTCGCCTGCTCTCGCAAATTCATACAGGCGTTTTCCTTCTTTTTTTAAAGCAGAAAAAACAGGTGGTTTCTGCTGAATGTTTCCGGTGAATTGCGCAGTTGCATGTTGAATCAATTCCTCATGGAGGTGTTCTGTTGGAAAGGTCGCGTCAATTTCGGTTTCTAAGTCGTAAGAAGGTGTTGTGGCTCCTAAAACAATAGTGCCTGTATATTCTTTTTCCTGACCCATAAATTCTTCTATGCGCTTGGTGAACTTACCGGTGCAGATGATTAACAAGCCAGTTGCTAATGGATCTAAGGTGCCGGCGTGACCTACCTTAATCTTTTTGATCTTATAGGCTTTGCGAATGAGCCAGCGTACTTTGTTTACCAACTGAAAAGAGGTCCAATTGAGCGGTTTGTCAAATAACAAAACCTGCCCCTCTTTAAATTGTTCTTCGGTAAACTGCATACGTATTTCTGTTAATGATTTTTATTCAGGTGAGAGTTGGTTATAAATTATAGTAACCAAAACTTACGGCAATGATTCCTACGATCAGGCAATAAACGGCAAACCAAGAAAGCTTGCTCTTTTTAACCAATTTGATCATCCAGGTACAGGCGATAAGCCCACTTACAAAAGCAGCTACAAAACCTATAGAAAGAGCGGTGAAGTTACCCGATTCAGTAGTGATCTCACCACCTAAAATATCTTTAGCGATTTTCCCAAAAATCAACGGAACCACCATTAAGAATGAAAACCGAGCAGCTTTACTTTTATCATTTCCTAATAAAACCGAGGTTGAAATTGTAGCGCCACTGCGAGAAATTCCGGGAAGCATAGCGATAGCCTGAGCTATACCGATTACAAAAGCATTGCGATAGGTTACCGGTTTTTGAGTGTCTTTTGCTTTATCTGCTAGCCAAAGCAATAAGGCGGTAATGATGAGCATCATTCCAACTAAAAGAATATTTCCGCCAAAAAGTGATTCGAGTTGCTCTTCAAAAAAGAGTCCTATAAACACCGCAGGGATCATCGAGATAATGATTTTTAAAGAAAATTGTGTTTCTTCATTCCATTTAAACTGAAACAAACCTGTTATGATTTCAAGGATGTCTTTCCTAAAAACAACCAGCGTACTCAAGGCGGTTGCAAAATGAAGTACTACGGTAAAAAGTAAACTTTCTTCCGGTAAGGTGCTGTCTCCTAAAATCGCTTTTCCCAGCTCGAGGTGACCACTTGATGATACCGGTAAAAATTCGGTAAGTCCTTGAATAATACCCAGTATTATTGCGTCAATTATATCCATTTAAAAAGGTTGAAAGGAGGTTAGTTGGCGTTCTTTTTCTTATCAGGATTCAGCAATATCGCATAGACCTCAATCCCAAACCCTATTAAGACCAAAGCAGGAGCCAGACGTATACGTCTCCAGTTGTAAATCTCCGGGTTAAAGACATTAGGGTTATCGCTGCCGCCACCAGACATTAAAATAAACCCAAGTGCAATAACACCCAGACCTATCAACATCACTTTATAATTTTTCTTTTTAAAAATAAAACTACTGCGGTGCAGTTCGTTTTGCTTTTTACGCTTTTGTTCTCCCATTTTTAAAGGGTTAAATGTTATGATTTAAAAGACACGATGTCTTTACCTAATAGTATAATTCGTCTGTTCTTAAATTTAAGAAACGCTGTGTGGCTAAAAAAGTACTGAACCAAGTTATAATAACGCTTGCTACAAATACACCTACAAATAAAATAGCGAGAATTACAGGATCAGCAAGTAGTTCAAGCTCAGGAAAGGTCTGGTTTAAATAATATAAAACCGCAGCCATCCCCGCCAGAGCAATTAATGCGCCTACCATTCCCAGTTTCATACTCAGCCAGATAAACGGGCGGCGAATAAAACCTTTGGTAGCGCCTACCATTTGCATGGTTTTTATGGTAAATCGTTTAGAGTAAACTGAAAGTCGTATCGCAGAGTTGATGAGCAAAACAGCGATGAGCGTAAATACGCCGCTGATGATCACAATCCACAAACTTATTTTTTTGATATTATCGTTGAGTAAAGAGATCAAGGGTTGATCGTAGTTTACTTCTTCCACAAAATCTTTTGCGAGTAAATTGTCGGCAATTTCTTTTACCTGAGCGGCATCTACAAAGTCAGCTTTGAGGTAAACGTCAATAGAGTTCTGCAGTGGATTGTACCCCAGAAAATCCATAAAATTCTCCCCTATTTCTTTGCTGTGTTTTTCTGCAGCATCTTCCTTAGAAACAAACTGAGTCGATTTTGTATAATCTGCTAGTGCCAGTGTTTTTTCAAGTTGCTTGATCTCAACATCTTTGGCGTCATCTTTCAGATAGATCGTAAGCGCGATTTGCTCCTTAAAATGATCAGCAACTTTTTTAGAATTCAGCACCAGAAGTCCCAGCAGACCGAGTAAGAAGAGCACCAACGCAATACTTAAAATCACCGAAAAATAAGATGAGATCAATCTGCGACGTTGAAACTTTTCAAAAGATGATGCCATATTGCTGCTTAAAATTTAGATACCACTAGTGGGCAAAAATACTAAAGTTCGTGCTTCTTAAACGTACGCATTTCGCATTTTGTATTTTTATATCAAAGCTTTCGCTACTTTCAGCGTTTATAAGGGTTGAAACATCTTATAATTAAAAGCTTAACCCTGAAAATGATAAACTGATGAACATTTTAATATACGGAATAGGAGGAGTTGGCGGCTATTTTGGCGGAAAACTGACTAAAACCAATAATCATATAACGTTTATCGCTCGCGGAAAGCATCTGGAAGCGATTAAACAAAATGGATTGCAGGTAACCAGTTACAAAGGCGATTTTGTAGCGGAACCCGATCTGGCAACTGATGATCTCAGCGAAATACCTACTCCGGATTTAGTGATTCTAGGTGTTAAATCCTGGCAAGTTCCTGAGAGTATTCAAGCTTTAAAGCCGTATGTAAAATCTGAAACCGTGTTTTTACCCTTGCAAAATGGTGCTGCAAATGCAGAGAAAATTCTCGAGGTGTTGCCCGATGCTCAGGTTTTAGGAGGATTGTGCAGAATTATAGCTTTTAAAGACGGTCCCGGTAAAATAAAACATCTTACGTTTGAGCCAATTATAATATTTGGAGAACTCAACGGCAGTCTTACTGACCGCATAAAAGCCCTTCAGGAATTGTTTCAGGAAGCTGGTTTTGTGAGTGATTCAGTAGAAAACATTCAGGTTGAGATCTGGAAGAAATTTTTATTCATCTGTACGATAAGCGGTATTGGCGGATTAACCCGCGTGCCTATGGGTAAAATACGTTCCAGCGAATACCTGTTCCAGATGATGAAAGATACTGCCCAAGAGATTTTTAAAGTTGCAAAAGCCAAAGGAATAAATCTAACAGAAGCCCATATGGATTCGGTTTTTGAAGTGATTCAAAATCAAGATGCTGAGGTTACTGCTTCCACCCAACGGGATATTATGGAAGGCAAACCCAGCGAACTCGATAATTTTAATGGGTATATTGTTCGGGAAGGGAAACGGTTAGGGGTTTCAGTCCCGGTAAACGAACTCATTTACGAGTGCTTATTACCTATGGAAAAAGAGGCGCGGTCTTAACTAAATTTTGATGAAGGAATCTGAAGTCTCAAATCGCTTTTAAATCGTTAAATTTGCCGCTTCTAAAAGATATGCTTTAGATTTCGTTTGTCAGTCTGAGCCTGTCGAAGACCAATTAATGACTAATGGGTTGAAACTTCGACAAGCTCAGTTTGACAGTTTACAAGTCTTAAAGCAATTTCAACAAATGAACCTAGGATGAATTACGATTTTAACGCGATAGAAGAAAAGTGGCAACAGTTTTGGAAAGAACACAAAACCTTTGAAGCCCAAAACAACAGCGATAAGCCTAAATATTATGTGCTTGATATGTTTCCCTATCCTTCTGGGGCGGGACTGCACGTGGGTCATCCGCTAGGGTATATCGCCAGTGACATTTATGCGCGTTACAAACGGCATCAAGGGTATAATGTGTTGCATCCACAGGGGTATGATTCATTTGGACTTCCGGCAGAGCAATATGCGATTCAAACCGGTCAACACCCGGCAATCACTACCGAAACCAATATTGCCCGTTACCGCGAGCAATTGGATAAAATCGGTTTTTCATTTGACTGGAGTCGCGAGGTGCGCACGTCAAATCCCGAATATTATAAGTGGACACAGTGGATTTTTATTCAGCTTTTTGAAAGTTGGTACAACAACGACAGCAACAAAGCGGAACATATTGACACGCTGATCGCCAAATTTGAAGCTGAAGGAAATACTTCTGTAAATGCGGTGTGCGATGAAGATGTGGAATCTTTTACTGCTGAAGATTGGAAAAACGCTTCCGCGAAAGCAAAACAGGAAATACTTTTAAAATACCGCTTAACCTACCTGGCTGAAACCGAAGTAAACTGGTGTCCGGCTTTGGGTACCGTATTAGCAAACGATGAGATTGTTAACGGCGTTTCAGAACGTGGTGGGCATCCCGTAGTGCGTAAAAAAATGACCCAATGGAGTATGCGCATCAGCGCATACGCACAGCGTTTATTAGACGGTTTACAAGATATCGACTGGCCACAACCGCTTAAAGATTCACAAACCAACTGGATTGGTAGAAGTAAAGGGGCGATGGTCAAATTCCCCCTAGCCCCCAAAGGGGGAACTACAAGTAAGCCGGGATATAGGACAGGGGGAAATAATTCAGCGTTGCTGAATGAAAAAGCAAAAAAAATGCGATCTCAGCCTACTGAAGCAGAACAGCTGCTTTGGGAAGTTTTGAGTGGAAAAAAACTGGATTCAAAATTCAGAAGGCAGCACGTTATTGATGAGTATATTGTTGATTTTGTATGTCTTTCGAAGAAACTTATAATTGAAGTAGACGGATCTGTTCACGATAATCAACAGGGAAAAGATCAGGCAAGAACAGAAGTATTAGAAGATATAGGATATCAAGTTATTCGGTTTAAAAATGAAGAAGTTCTTCATGATTTGCAAAAGGTGATCGATCAGATCACAGCAAGTTTAGATGCGTTTGTTCCCCCTTCGGGGGTTAGGGGGATTGAAGTCTTCACCACCCGTCCCGACACTATTTTTGGGGTAACGTTTATGACGCTGGCACCCGAGTTGGACCTGGTACAGGAGATTACCACACCTGAGCAAAAGGCTGAGGTTGACGCCTACATTGAGGCGACTGCCAAGCGTAGCGAGCGCGAGCGTATGGCTGATGTAAAGACTATTTCGGGGGCATTTACTGGGGCTTATGCAGAGCACCCATTTACTAAAGAGCCCATCCCGATCTGGATAGGGGATTATGTACTGGCCGGTTACGGTACCGGTGCGGTGATGGCCGTACCTTGCGGGGATCAGCGCGACTGGGATTTTGCGACACATTTTGGTATTCCGATTAAAAATATTTTTGACGGAATTGATATCAGCGAGCAGGCTTACGCCGAAAAGGACAATACACCGTTGAAAGATTCTGATTTCTTAAACGGACTTTCATACAAGCAGGCGCTTCCTAAAGCGATTGAAGAATTGGAGAAAATAGGCGCCGGTAAAGGAAAAGTCAATTACCGCCTGCGAGATGCAGTCTTTAGCCGTCAGCGCTATTGGGGAGAACCCTTCCCGGTTTATTACGTGGACGGTATGCCGCAAATGATTGATGCGAAATACCTGCCTTTAGAGCTCCCGGAAGTAGAAAAATACTTACCCACCGAAGAAGGTGAACCGCCACTAGGTCGCGCCACGAAGTGGCATTGGGATACGAATACCAACGAAGTAGTAGGCCCCCAAACCCCCAAAGGGGGAGCTGATGCTGAGAATACCCCTTCGGGTGTTTATGGGCTGGAGCTGAACACCATGCCCGGTTGGGCAGGAAGCAGCTGGTATTTCTTTAGGTATATGGAGAAAGCCTTGCGCGACGAGGCTTTTGCATCAAAAGAAGCGATGGAGTACTGGCAAAATGTAGACCTCTACATTGGAGGTAGCGAACACGCTACTGGTCATTTACTATACAGCCGTTTCTGGGTGAAATTTTTAAAAGACCGTGGCTTCGCCCCAGTTGAAGAGCCGTTTAAAAAGCTCATCAATCAGGGGATGATTTTGGGGGAGAGTGCTTTTGCACATTCAGTTTATGTTGAGTATGATGAATCTGAATTGACTATGGATGAAGCAATAGATGTGTCGGACTATATTTCTTTAAGGCCTTTATTTTTCTCGAGTGATTTCCTTCCTGCATATCAGGAAAGCAATTTTAATGATCATTTTAAAGAAAAGCTTTCTGAAATAGAAAAATGGTATTCTAATGAAATTGAAAAAGATTTAGGTCATAAAAATCTTAATGTAAAGGTCTTGGATAGAGGAAGAAAATTTGTTGTTGATGTTTCCTTTGTAAATACATCAAATTTATTAGATGTTCCTGAGTTTCGGAATTGGAGAAAGGAGCTTGTAAATTCAATTTTTATTGATGAGTCATTGAGAATTATTTTTCCTGATTCAGGTGCAAAAGATTATAGAGTAAAAGTTTCACGCGAAGTAGAAAAAATGTCCAAATCCAAATACAACGTGGTAAACCCCGATGATATTTGTGAGGAGTACGGCGCCGATACCTTGCGTATGTACGAGATGTTTTTAGGTCCGTTAGAGCAGGCAAAACCCTGGAATACTGCAGGAATAACCGGAGTACATAACTTCCTCAAAAAACTCTGGAAGTTGTATCACAAAGTTGATCCTAATGGAAATGTTGGTGAGTTCTACGTTGATGCTTCCCCTTCGGGGACCGAGGGGCTTAAAGTTCTTCATAAAACCATCAAAAAGGTGCAGGAAGATATCGAGAACTTCAGTTTCAATACTTCGGTTTCTACCTTCATGATTGCCGTTAACGAGTTGGCTGCTGCAAAATGTAACAACCGTGAAGTGCTGGAACCTTTGGTGGTTTTGATTTCGCCGTATGCTCCACACATCGCAGAAGAATTATGGAGTTTATTGGGTCACGAAGGTTCGATTGCAACGGCACCGTTTCCGGAGTTTGACGCCAAGCATTTGGTAGAAAGCAGTAAAGAATACCCGATTTCGTTTAACGGGAAAATGCGTTTTACAATGGAGCTTCCGCTAGATCTTTCTAAAGAAGAAATCGAAAAAGCGGTACGTGCATACGAGAAAACTCAGGAATATTTAGGCGGTCGCGAACCTAAAAAAGTCATCGTGGTTCCCGGAAAGATCGTGAATTTTGTAGGCTAGCCCCCTAAACCCCCAAAGGGGGAATTGAAAATCGGAAATACAAAATTAGAAATACAAGGTATAATATTTCTGGAATTCTCAGTGTCACATCGAGCGCAGTCGAGATGCTAGCTTTAAATGTAGTTTGGTTCTCGACTGCGCTCGAACTGACTAAAACTTGGAGTAAACCGGTCGCTGAGTAACGGGACCAAAGGAGCGGTGTATCAAAGCGATCCCTCTCGAAACTTTTAATTCCGGTAATGACCTCCATCAAAAACTCGAAGTGACAGCCAATACGTCAGCTGATGTTTTCGGCTTATTTTTTGCTAATTATTCATTAGCTTTAATGAATTAAAACTAAAAATTATGTTTGGAGGATATATGGGCTACTATATACTTATAGGTGCAATCGCACTAGTAAGTTGGTTAGTTAGTAATAAATTAAAAAGTAAGTTTAAAGAGTATTCACAAGTACACTTACAAAATGGGATGAGCGGAGCTGAAATTGCTCGCAAGATGCTTAGTGATAATGGGATTACTGATGTAAAAGTCATTTCGGTACAGGGCCAGTTGACAGACCATTACAACCCTGCCAATAAAACGGTAAACTTGAGTGAACCGGTGTACAATCAGCGGAATGCCGCTGCGGCTGCGGTAGCAGCACACGAGTGCGGGCACGCCGTGCAGCACGCAAAAGCGTATAGTTGGTTGACCATGCGTTCTAAATTGGTGCCTGTAGTTAGCGTGGCTTCTCGGATGTCTATGTTTGTAATTATAGGTGGTGTGGTGTTGATGTCAATCATTGGTTCTGGATTAGGGATGACTGTAGCACTTATCGGTTTAGGACTTTTTGCGATGGGAACTTTATTTTCCTTCATAACCTTACCGGTAGAATATGATGCGAGTAATCGTGCTTTGGCCTGGTTAGAATCATCCAATATGTTGACACGTCAGGAACACGATGGTGCAGCAGATGCACTTAAATGGGCTGCTCGTACCTATGTTGTGGCAGCGATAGGTTCACTTGCAACTTTATTATACTTCGCACTTCAAATTTTTGGAGGAAGACGCTAGTGCTTAAAAGCACATTAAAAAATAAAAACCCCATCAACAGGATTTTGTTGATGGGGTTTTTTAAACAAATTTGATAATGCAAATTGAAGAGAAATTTAAAACGGTTGTAATTCACGAATTGGGGCACTGTCTTGCGAGGATGTTAACAGATTTTAACTTCAATGAAGATGATTACTCTTTGAGAATAGATTCTGTTTTAAATAGGAATACTGGTCAATTTTTAGATTATGAGGGTTGTTTTAGAAGAAAGGGTAATTATAATAAAATTGAGATTAATGAAGTAGTTATAACACTATATGGTTGTATTCTTCAATCTCTTTATCTGAATGAAGATTATATTAAGTGCTTTTCACCTTCACAAATAGACTCAATTGAATTCTATCGTGGTAAGAAGGATTATGATATTTTATACCACAAGATTGGAGCTGATAAAGTTTCGAAGATGAGGTCTTATATAAATGAAATCTTTTTGAATAAGATCGAAAAGTCTGATTTTAAAGACTTATTCAATCTTGATTTTAAAAAATATATTAAAGATAAAGATGAGCTACAATTGGATAAAAAGACCTTGTATTATATAGAATTTTATAGAATTAATGAGTTAAGTAATTTAGCAGAAAAGCATAAGTCACAGTTTAATGAATTTTTTAATGAGATAAAGCAAATCTTTGAGAAAGCACAATAAGTAAAAAGCCTCAAACAGAAACTATGTTTGAGGCTTTTTTAATGAGAATAGTTTCTCATTAATCTAAAATACGGATTACGAAATAATTCTTTTTACCGCGTTGGAGTAAGACAAAACGGTTGTTGATCAGATCTTCAGTTGTAACGGTGTAGCCATCTTCTACTTTTTCCTGATTTACAGAAATGGAGTTTTGTTTTAAAGCACGACGTGCTTCTCCATTAGAAGAAAGGAAACCTGTTTTTTCAGCAAGAGCAGCGATAATGTCTAGTCCGGCTTCAATCTCGCCACGACTCACTTCCGCTTGCGGTACCCCTTCAAAAACATCTAAAAAGGTCTTTTCATTAAGCGCCTTCAGGTTTGCAGCAGTAGACTTTCCGAAGAGAATTTCTGACGCTTTAACGGCATTCTCATAATTTTCTATACCATGCGTGCTCATGGTCACTTCTTCCGCGAGACGTTTCTGAAGTGTACGCTGGTGTGGGGCTTCCTGATGCTCAGTAATAAGATTTTCGATTTCTTCTTTTCCTAAAAAAGTAAAAATCTTGATGTATTTCGCAGCATCTTCGTCGCTTGTATTTAACCAATATTGGTAGAACTTATAGGGCGAAGTACGTTCTGCATCTAACCAGATATTGCCACCGGCAGTTTTTCCAAATTTGGTCCCGTCTGCTTTAGTGATGAGCGGGCAAGTCATGGCATATGCCTTACCACCACCTATTCTACGCACCAATTCAGTTCCCGTGGTGATGTTACCCCACTGGTCGCTTCCACCCATTTGAAGCGTTAGATCTTTTTCACGGTAGAGGTGCAAAAAGTCATAACCCTGAACGAGCTGGTAGGTAAACTCAGTAAAACTCATGCCTTCAGCAGATTCTGCAGACAAGCGTTTTTTAACCGAATCTTTAGCCATCATATAGTTTACGGTGATGTGTTTACCCACATCACGTATAAATTCGAGAAAGCTAAAATCTTTCATCCAGTCGTAATTATTAACCAGAACGGCTGCATTTTCTTCGTCAGAATCAAAATCTAAGAAGCGTGACAGTTGTTCTTTTATAGCTTCCTGATTGTGACGCAAGGTTTCTTCATCAAGCAGATTACGTTCATCAGATTTTCCTGAAGGATCACCAATCATACCCGTTGCACCACCAACAAGAGCAATAGGCCTATGGCCACTTGCCTGAAAATGTTTGAGCATCATAACGCCTACCAAGTGACCTATGTGAAGCGAGTCTGCAGTAGGGTCGATCCCTACATAAGCAGAGCGCATGGTCTCCATAAGATGTTCTTCGGTGCCCGGCATCACATCGTGAATCATGCCGCGCCATTTTAGCTCTTCTACAAAATTACTGATCATAATTGCTGTTTTCTGCGTCTTTACTCGATAATCGAGTTTTATTTTAATACCTGCTGTGCTTGTCTTAATGACAATTTACTAGCTGGCAAATATAAATATAATGCGCAAGCCACCACGACAAGAAAGTAAGAATATCACTAACTTCGCAGCTATGATTTTAGTAACGGGAGGTACCGGTTTAGTGGGTTCGCATTTGCTGTGGGAGTTACTTGTGCAAGGCGAAAAAAATATTCGTGCTATTTACAGAACACAAGAGAAAATAGATCCCGTTGAATCGCTTTTTAAGTGGAAAAATGAGCAGTCAGAATCAGCAGCAGCAGATTTTTATAAGATTGAATGGATGCAGGCAGACGTTACTGATATTCCTGCTTTAACCGAAGCATTCTCGGGAATTACAAACGTTTATCATTGTGCTGCGCTGGTTTCTTTCAGCCCAAAACGCTTTGAAACGCTTCAAAAAATCAATGTAGAAGGTACCGCAAATGTGGTGAATCTTTGTCTTAAAAATAAAATTCAGAAGCTATGTTATGTGAGTTCAGTGGCGGCTTTAGGAGATAGTCCAAAAGCAGTGACCGAAGAAACGCAATGGGAAGCTACAAAAGAAAATAGTGTTTATAGTATTTCTAAGTTTGCTTCAGAGATGGAGGTCTGGCGTGGTACTCAGGAAGGTCTTGATGTGGTTGTTGTAAACCCCGGAGTGATTTTTGGAGAAGGTTTTTATAAAGGAGGAAGCGGCGCACTTTTCAGAACGGTTCAGAAGGGATTGAAGTATTCGGTTCCCGGAGCGACAGGTTTTGTGGATGTAGAAGATGTCGTGAGAGCAATGGTTCTATTGATGCATGCTTCGGTCAAAAACGAACGATTTATTCTGGTGAGCCACAATCTGAAATTCAAAATAATTTTAGATCAAATAGCTAAGGCTTTAGGTGTGGCGCTTCCGAATAAAGAATTAAAAAAATGGCAGTTAGATCTGGCCTGGAAGTTAGACTGGTTCGCGAGTCTTTTTGGAAAACGTCGCAAGTTGACTAAAAGCACTGCAAGATCTGCGTACACAGAAAGTGTTTACGATAATTCTAAGCTTAAAAAAGAGTTGGGTTTTGAATATCGCGACATAGAATCTACAATAAGTCGTATTGCGAAGCATTTAACTGCTTACAGATTCTAATAAAGAATCATTTTCTACCTTTATGTCTTTAGAATCAGGCTTAACCATATTGACTTTTTTTATGGAGTCTCGTCTGCGGTTACTTTTCTCTAAACGAATACTGTCTAGTTCATTTTGTTTGAACTGCAACGCATCGCGTTGGGCGGTTAGTCGCTCACCTACTTCTTCCCACATAGCTGTGTATTCATTAAAATTCACCGAATAATAATCAATACTCTTTGCAAGCTGCAGGCTGTCAACATCATATTTCTTATAGATGTATGAATCTGGCTGAAGACCCAAAACAACCATGTCATTAACACTGTAGGTTTTGAGCGCTCGCATTAGTGAGATATCATACAAGATATCTGTCATTTTATCCTTTTTGATAAAATCATCAGGTTTTTTAGGAGTTTGAACTTCGTTACAACTCAAAATGAAAACCAAACCAAACAGCGCTAAAACTACTTTTTGCATCATCTATTAAAGGTTAAACGCTGCGCGTGACGCTCATCGTATACTTTGAAGTTTTTATAGGCTAAACGGCCGTTTACAAACGTATGTGAAATACGTGATTTAAAGGTGCTGCCTTCAAAAGGAGACCATTTGCATTTGTATAAAATATTATCTGTAGTAACCGTCCACGGATTATTGAGATCTACTAAAACAAGATCAGCATAATAGCCGGGTTTGATGTAACCTCTCTTTTCCACTTCAAAAAGTATCGCAGGGTTGTGACACATTTTTTCTACAATTTTCTCCAGACTTATTCTGCCTTCATGATACATCTCTAGCATTGCAGGTAGTGCGTGCTGTACGAGCGGGCCACCACTGGGAGCTTTAGTGTATACGTTTTGTTTTTCTTCTAAAGTATGCGGCGCGTGATCTGTTGCGATCACATCAAGGCGGTCATCCAGTAAGGCTTCCCAGAGGGCATCCTGATCTTTTTGTGTTTTTACAGCAGGATTCCATTTTATGAGCGTTTGTTTTTCGTCATAATCTGCATCAGAAAACCATAGGTGGTGAATACAAACCTCTGCGGTGATCTTTTTATCTTTTAACGGAGTCTTTTTGTCAAAAAGCTCCATTTCTTTAGCTGTTGAAAGGTGAAAAACATGCAAGCGAGCACCCGTTTCTTTAGCTAATGCGATTGCGCGTGAAGAAGATAAATAACAAGCTTCGTCACTACGAATTATAGGATGCATGTTAATAGGAATATCATCCCCATAGCGCTCTTTGTAAATTTCAAGGTTTTTACGAATGGTCTCTTCATCTTCGCAATGCACCGAAATGAGAAGGTCTGTGCTTTTAAAAATCTCACGCAAAACAGCCTCATCGTCTACAAGCATATTTCCGGTAGAACTACCTAAAAATAATTTGAGTCCGGCTACTTTAGTTTTATCAACTTTTTTGATCTCATCAAGATTGTCGTTTGTGCCGCCAAACATAAAGGAGTAATTCGCATAAGAGGTCTCAGCAGCTCTGCTGAATTTCTCCTCAAGCTTTTCGATTGTTGTGGTCTGTGGGATGGTGTTAGGCATTTCTATAAAAGAAGTAATACCTCCGGCCACAGCAGCACGTGATTCTGATTCTATGGTTGCTTTATGGGTAAGTCCCGGTTCTCTAAAATGAACCTGGTCATCAATAACGCCCGGTAAAAGGTGTTTCCCTTCTGCATCAAATACATGTACATCAGGTCCTTTAACACTGAGATTTTGACTTATCTCTTGTATAATTCCATTTTCGATATAAACATCACCACGCATGATGGTGCCTTCGTTTACAATATGTGCATCTTTGATAAGTACCTTTTCCATCTTAAATCTCGTAACTTTTAAAAAGACTTTTAATTTTCATTCCTAGAACACCAAAAACAGCTTCGCTGAATATACCGGTGCTCATTTTACTGGTTCCCTTTGTACGATCTACAAAGATTACGGGCACTTCAGTGATGTTAAAGCCTAATAAATGAGCTTTAAACTTCATCTCTATCTGAAACGCATACCCTACAAATTTTATCTTGTCGAGTGTGATCTGCTCCAGAACCTCGCGTTTATAGCAAATAAAACCTGCGGTAGTATCTGCAATATCTAAGCCAGTTATAAATCTAACATATTTTGACGCTATATATGACATTAGGACACGCCCCATTGGCCAATTTACCACATTAACTCCGGTCTTATATCTTGAGCCTATTGCCAGGTCTGCGCCTCCTTTTGAACAGGCGTTATAAAGACGTATCAAATCATTAGGGGCATGCGAGAAATCTGCATCCATCTCAAAAATATAAGCATAATCCCGCTTTAAGGCCCATTTAAATCCTGCAATATAGGCGGTGCCCAGACCATTTTTACCGGGACGCTCCAGCAGGTGTAGCTGTCCTATAAATTCTTGCTGCAGGCTTTTTACCAAAACAGCCGTTTTGTCTGGAGAATTATCGTCTACAACCAAGACATCAAAGGCACGTTGCTGCGCAAAAATATTGCGCACCAGCTTTTCAATATTCTCTGCTTCGTTATAGGTGGGGATTATGACGAGCGAACTAGCCATCGTAAGTAATTTAATCGCAAATGTAATTATTTTGGGCGTTAATTGTTGGGCACTTTTCTCTAAACTCTCGTAATTATAGTAATTTTAACCTCTCAAAAAAGTTAGAATTTGCAAGCCTTAGAACGAAGTGTTACAAGTAATGACTGGATTACTCTGGTGTTTGTGGCATGTTTAATACTTATTACTATCGCAAAAGTCGCTTACGAGTCTCGTTTTATAGATTTTGCAGAGTTACTTATAAATGAAAAGTACCTTCTTAAGGCTGGTAAAGATATTCAATTTGAGAATCCTTTTAATTTGATTCTTTTTGCTTCGCAGTTTCTTTCTATTTCTCTTTTTATCTACCTCGCTTTTATACAATTTGCTATTAGCTCAGATGTCACCTCTTTTTTATTGTATCTGCGTATTGTGCTGGCATATGTTGTCTTTGTCTCTTTAAAGTTTTTTATAGAGCGTATGCTAGGTGTTCTATTTAGTGGGGAGCAACAGCTCAATGCCTACCAATTGTCAAAATTGAGTTACCGCAGTTATTTTGCATTAATCCTGTTGCCGGTAAATGCAATATTTGTTTATGCAGTACACCCTACTCTGCTTGTGATCCAGATTGTGGTAGGAATATTTGTGATTTTTAATATAATTAGCCTTTTCAACACCTATAGAAGGTATGAAAAGTTGATTTACAATAATCTGTTTTATTTTATTTTGTACCTTTGCGCTCTTGAAATCGCGCCCTACTTCATTTTATATAAGGTGTTTAGTTTTATATAGGTAGTTAAAGTGGTGTGAGTTAAACACAAATTTAGAATGTCTATGAAAGTGAAGACTATTTTGGTTTCGCAACCAGAACCAAAAGTTGAGAATTCTCCCTATTTTGAATTACAGGAAAAGAAGAAAGTAAAAGTTGACTTTATCCCGTTTATACACGTTGAAGGTGTACCTGGCAAAGAGGTTAGACATCAAAAAATCGACTTAAGCAAATACACGGCTATTATTTTAACCAGTCGTAATGCAGTTGATAATTTTTTCCGCATAGCGGAAGAAATGCGTTTTAAAGTGCCAGACAGTTTAAAGTATTTTTGTCAGAGTGAGGCAGTAGCCTATTATCTGCAAAAATATGTAGTTTACCGTAAGCGTAAGATTTATGTGGGTAAACGTACATTTACAGAAATGTCACCCATTCTGAAAAAGTATAAAAGCGAAAAATTCTTATTGCCTTCTTCAGATTCTTTAAAACCTGAAGTACCTAACGTACTAAACGACCTAAAACTTACTTGGGATCGTGGTATATTTTACCGTACTGTAGTAAGTGACCTGTCACATTTAAAAGATGTGACCTATGATATTTTAGTTTTCTTTAGCCCCAGCGGAATCAAATCTCTGTTTGAGAACTTTCCAGATTTTAAACAAAACGATACGCGTATTGCTGTGTTTGGAAATTCAACGGTAAGAGCAGTAGAAGAAGCCGGACTTAAAGTTAACATTATGGCACCTACACCAGAAACACCATCGATGACGATGGCTCTAGAAAAGTATATTGATGATGTAAATAAGAAATGATCTTATACATCACGTTACAATAAAAAGGCTCCATTGAGGAGCCTTTTTTTGTTTAGCGTTTTTCTACTGTTTAGATCAAAGGCGGCATAAAGCTTAATTGTTGTGTTTAAGCAAAAATTGCAATTAATCTGTAGAGAATAGAATGCTGCATTTTCATTTTCCTAAATCGACTTCTAAATGCACCTTATTCCTAGCTATTCCCATAATCCCG
>Ga0207888_100244_pt1 | contig 28481 bp, 22 predicted proteins | sample LinPmetageLP43_FD_184055 | JGI IMG/M metagenome (GOLD analysis project Ga0207888, IMG submission 184055) | Marine viral communities from the Pacific Ocean - LP-43 (SPAdes) | ecosystem: Environmental > Aquatic > Marine > Oceanic | place: Pacific Ocean | collected 2010-08-27 | reverse complement strand
AAACTATCTCGTGATGCTGAGTTATATATTGATGATGAGCTAGACGGGATTCTCGCAGAACGCATATATAAATCTTTAGAACAACGCCAGGAGGGACAGCCTACCCGTCTGCTTTACGACGCTTCTATGCCAAAACCTGCTGCAAAGCGTTTGCGAAAATTATTGAATCTGGGAAAGATAGATATGATGCCTGGCGGAAGGTATCATAACTTTAATGACTTTTTTAAATTCCCTGATCCTACTGAAAATGCAGCATTGCATTATGATAAAAAGCCTTTTATCAAACATCGGGAGCTTGAAAAATCAACAAACTTTTTTAAAACTATTCAGAAGAAAGATCAGTTGGTACACTTTCCTTTTATGTCTTTTAATTATGTTGAGCAATTAGTTGAACAAGCAGCAGATGACACTGCAGTAACCCATATAAAAATTTCTTTATATCGTGTCGCAGATGAGTCCATTTTGACAACATCGCTTTTAAAAGCAATAGAAAACGGGAAGCAAGTCACCATTTTTATTGAGGCTAAAGCTCGTTTTGACGAAGAAAATAATATTACTTGGGGGCGAAAATTTGAAAAGAAGGGTGCGTGTGTTATTTACAGTTATCCCCGTATAAAAGTTCACTCAAAAATTTTGATGATCATACGTGAAGAAGAAAAAAAATCAAGACGCTACGCTTATATAGGCACAGGAAATTTCAATGGCGAAACCTCAAAAATATATTGTGATCACGGACTATTTACCGCTCATAAGAAGATTACAAAAGAGCTTGAACGTGTATTTAGAGTTTTAGAAGGAGAACTCATTATACCCCGAAATAAACATTTATTGATCTCGCCATTCACGACCAGAAGAACCTTTGAGAAACTCATTCATAATGAGATCGAAGCTGCGCAAACTGGTAAAAAAGCCCAGATCATTGCCAAAATGAACAGTCTTGAAGATCCAGACATGATTCAGTTATTGTACAAAGCAAGTCAAGCGGGTGTTAAAATTCGTATGATTGTTCGTGGTTTTACAAGTCTAATTCCCGGTGTAAAAGGTCTTAGTGAGAATATTTATATGACTTCAATAATAGATAGATATCTGGAGCATGGTCGTATCTATTTATTTCATAATAATGGTGATGAGCAAATGTACATGGGCTCTGCAGACTGGATGACGCGTAATTTAGACCGTCGCATCGAGGTACTTACCCCTATTTATGATCAAGATTTATTTTCTGAATTAAAGGATATCTTAGAAATACAATTATCAGACAATACCAAAGCACGCATACAAGATGAGGCAGAATCCAATGCCTACATCTCAAGAGAGTCAAATGAAAAAGCTATTCGCTCACAATATGCCATTTATGACTATTTAAAATCTAAAAACTAACGTATGACCACATTAAAAATAGGCGGAGTGCCAGAACATTTTAATCTACCTATACATTTGTGTATTGAAGAAGGTCTTTTTGCTGAAGCAGGAATTCACGTAGAATGGGTAGAATTTCCCGGTGGTACAGGCGCTATGAATGCTGCCTTACGTAGCGGTGAAATTGACCTTGCAGTAATCTTAACGGAAGGAATCATCAAAGATATCGATAACGGTAACCCTTCTAGTATAGTGCAGAACTACGTTTCAAGTCCCTTAATTTGGGGAGTTCACGTTGCTCAAAAAAGTGATTTTAAAACTATTGAAGACTTAGAAAACACAAGACCTGCTATTAGCCGCTATGGCTCAGGAAGTCACACCATGGCCTATATACAAGCCGAACAATTAGGTTGGGACACCTCTAATATTGATTGTATTGTAGTAAATAATATAGATACTGCGGTTAAAGCGCTTACTGCTGGAGAAGCAGATTATTTTATGTGGGAACATTTTACGACCAAGCCGTTAGTCGATAAAAAACTCTTTAGACGTGTAAGTGATTTCCCCACACCTTGGTCTAGTTTTGTTATCGCAGCAACCGACAGGTACAAGGCGAATCACGCTACAACTATCAGTAAATTTCTCGATATATTGAATAAAAAAACAAAGAATTTTAAGCTTCTTACACGCATTGAACACTTACTTTCTGAGAGATATGAACAAAAGTTAGAAGACATTAAAAAGTGGTTATCATTAACTACCTGGTCCCAAGAACAATTACCTCAGGAAGAAACTATTTTGGTCAAAAAATATCTTTCTAAACTCAAATCCATCGATAAAGAGTAATATGCTAATTTTTCTTTAACTCACATTTAATGAAAGTTTTACAATTAATTTAGCATTAATAGTAAAAAAAATGTTCAATTTTACATCCGAATTAATATAAGCAATCAAAATTATTGAACAATGGTTACATTTTTTAGTATTTTGGGCGTCTTGTTACTCATTAATTTTTTGTTATTTAAATTTAGTGTTGCAGGTGGACCCGTGATTGAGAAATCACAAAAGCATGTAACCCCTAAACAATCAACCTTGACTCGACAAATGGCTTTTAATAAAGCTTCTTAAGTCGACCTCAAATCAAACCTAACAAAAAGCGATTCTACCCCTAAAGTAGAATCGCTTTTTTATTACCATTCAATTTTTACATTGCCTGAGTTTTCTAAATAGCTATTTGCTGTACTAAAATGCCTATTTCCAAACCAGTACCCTCTATTTGCACTTAAAGGAGAAGGATGCCCACTGGTTAAGATAAGATGCTTAGAAGCATCTACCTTTTTAATTTTCTTCTTAGCATAACCACCCCAAAGCATAAAGACAACTCCTTCTCGCTTTTCAGAAATCAATTCTATTACACGATCTGTAAAAATTTCCCAGCCTTTGCCTTGATGTGAACCCGCTTGATGTGCTCTTACAGTCAAAGTTGCATTAAGCAATAAAACACCTTGCTTTGACCAACGCTCTAAGTTACCAGAATCTCGATTAGGCTTCTTTAGGTCTGCTTCTATTTCTTTAAAAATATTAATCAAAGAAGGTGGCACAGCCATTCCTTCAGGTACCGAAAAGCATAAACCGTGAGCCTGCCCTGAGCCGTGGTATGGGTCCTGTCCTAAGATCACCACTTTTACATCATTAAAAGTACAAAGATCAAAGGCTTTAAAAATATCTTTTCCTTTGGGATAACAGGTAAAAGAAGCATACTCTTTCTTTACAAATTCTATTAGTGATTTGAAGTAAGGTTTCTCAAATTCTTCGGCTAATACAGCTTTCCAGCTGGGGTCTATGTCAACGTTCATGAATGTCTTAAATTTGCTTTCCTGTTCAAAAATGGAAAACTATTATAGAGATCAAAATAGTATTTTGTATACTATTATTTTAATTTCTCATCTAAAATTTTACAAATCAATTTTAAACTAAAGAGCCTTAGTTTCAGCCTTAAAATAGGCAACTCAATATGATAAAAATTCATCCAAAAACATTATCAGATCTAGAATTTCATACCGTTTGTGCGCAACTGAGTGAATTGTGCATTACAGATATGGGAAAGGTAAAAGCTTTAAAATTGGCTCCTAAACGCAGTTATAAAAAAACGCTTTTTGCTCTCGACCAAACTCAGGAATACATCAATTCTGATACCCACGAGACACCTATTCCTAATCACGGCTTCGATGCACTTGATCATGAACTCAAAATGTTAGGTATTGAAGACACGGTTCTTGAGGTGGGAAGTTTTAGAAAAATAGGTAGTCTGTCTGAAACGGTTAATAGCCATTTACGCTATTTCAGAAAATTTCAGGAAGTGTATCCGGTGCTTTATCAAACAGTAAGAGAAACGGAGTACACCACTATTCTTACTGATGAGATCAATACTATTGTTGATAAATACGGTGAGATAAAAGATGATGCTTCTCCCCTTTTACAACAAACGCGAAGAGCAATCAATCAGGTTAAAGGAAAGATCAACAGCAGTTTTGCATCTGCCTTATCAAGTTATTCTTCTTATGGTTATTTAGATGAAATCAGAGAGTCTATTGTAGATAATGTGCGTGTTCTTGCTGTTTCGGCAATGCACCGCCGCAAGGTTAAAGGTTCAATTTTAGGAAACTCAAAAACCGGAAGTATTGTTTACATTCAGCCGGAAGCTACACAATCTCATCAACGCGAACTCAATAATCTTCAATACGATGAACAGGAAGAAATAAAGCGTATTTTAAAAGCTTTGACTGATTTTGTGCGTCCTTTTACTCCTCTGCTTAAAGACTATCAAAAGCTGCTCAGCACTATTGATGTTATTTCGGCGAAAGCCAAATACGCAAAAAAATTAAATGCTGTCTTACCAAAAATAACTCAAGATCGAGAGTTAGAAATCAAGGAAGCCTATCACCCGCTGCTGTTGCTCAACAATAGAAAACGCGGTGAAAAAACTTTTCCGCAGGACATCACGCTAGATGAGCAAAATAGAATCATCGTGATTAGTGGCCCCAATGCAGGTGGTAAGAGTATTACCCTAAAAACGGTAGGTTTATTACAGGTAATGCTTCAAAGTGGTCTTCTGATACCCGTTCATGAATATTCGAGATTTTGTTTTTTCGAAAAAATACTCACGGATATCGGCGACAATCAAAGTATAGAAAATCATCTGAGTACGTACAGTTACCGTCTGAAGAATATGAACTATTTTCTGAGGAAATGTGATGATAAAACCCTGTTCTTAATTGATGAATTTGGTACAGGTAGTGATCCTGAATTGGGAGGAGCTCTTGCCGAAACTTTTCTTGAAGTCTTCTACGAGCGAAACAGTTATGGTATTATCACTACACATTATGCCAATCTAAAAATGATGGCCAATGAGACCGAAGCGATAACCAATGCCAATATGCTTTTTGACTCCCGAACGCTTGAGCCGCTATATAAACTTTACGTAGGTGAAGCCGGAAGTTCGTTTACTTTTGAAGTTGCTCAGAAGAATGGTATTCCATATTCGCTCATCAATCGTTCAAAAAAGAAAGTGGAACGTGGTAAAATACGTTTTGATAAGAGTATCGCAGATCTTCAGAAAGAGCGTAGTAAACTGGCAAAAACCACAACCTCGCTTAAAACCAAAGAACAAGAAGCGCTTAAGCAAAAGCAGGAGCTTAATAAAACCAATACACGCATTCAGGAAAAGTTAGAAAGCTATCAAGAATTGTACGATAGCAATCAACGTTTAATTTATCTAGGACAAAAACTAGATGATTTGAGTGATACGTTTTTCACCAATAAGAATAAAAAACTACTACTTGACGAATTGTACAAAGTGGTACAAATTGAAAATTCTAAACGTGCAAAACTGAATGCTAAACAGAAACGTGCACAAAAAGCTAAAGAAAGAAAAGTACAGCAAGAGGCTGAAAAGAAAGTCGAAATCATTAGAGAAAAGAAAAAAGTAGAAAAGCAAAAAGAAATTCAAATTGAAAAAGAAAAACCTAAAGTAACTCTAAAAATTGGTGACCGCGTACGCTTACCAGATGGACGAGCTGTGGGAACCATCGATAAAATTGAAAAAGGAAAAGCTATTGTTGATTATGGAATGTTTACCACTAACGTGGATGTAGATACTTTAGAACTCGTACAGCGCAAAAAATAATGGAAACCAAAATCATTCTTTTTGACGGAGTCTGTAATTTATGCAATGGTGCTATAAATTTTATCATTAAGCACGATCCCAAAGCCTTGTTTAAATTCGCCTCGTTGCAAGGAGAAACTGGTCAGCGCTTGCTTCAAAAGCATCAAATTAATTCCGCAGAAACAGACTCTATCGTTCTTATTGAGGGTGATACGGTTTCGGTTAAATCTTCAGCAGCCTTGCGTATTGCAAAGTATTTAAACAAGGGCTACCCGCTGCTTTTTGGGTTTATGATTGTCCCTAAATTCATTAGAAACGCAGTTTATGATTACATAGCTCGTAACCGCTATAAATGGTTTGGCAAAAAAGAAAGCTGTATGATTCCCACTCCAGAGCTTAAGTCTAGATTTTTAGATTAATAACCTACCTCGGAGTATTGACCTCATTGGCGGCATCAATAAATTATTTTCATTCGCAAAAAAGCATCTTTAAACTAATCTTTTCGTTTATTTTTAAGGAAAATAAACTACTTATGCGAATTCTAGTTCTTCTCCTATTCTGCCTGTTTCTAAGCAATCCAAATTTGATAGCTTCAGAAAAACCTCTTGCTCAAAATTCAAAAATTGAAAAGGTAACGATCTATCTACAAGGGGCTACCATAGAGCGTTCTTCATCTGTAACTGTAAAATCTGGTGTTAACGAATTGGTTTTTGACAATCTTTCGCCAGATATTTTAGAAAACAGTATTCAGTTACGAGGGCTTGATGATGCTAGTATTCTTTCCATTGCATTCAATTTAGACTATCTAGATAAGAAAACAGTTTCTGCTGAATATGAAAGTCTAAAAACAAATTTAGACCAACTACTATATGAGAAGAATTCCATACAAAATACTATAGAAGGCTATGAGCGCGAACTCAAACTACTTACTGAAAATCAACGTATAAATAGTGATAATACAGACCTTTCTTTAGAAAAAGTAAAGCAGATAAGTGCCTATTATCGCCAGCGGAGTACTGAAATTCAAAACATCATTTACAAGCAAAAGCGGGATATGCAAGAATTAGATCGCAAGATCAACGATTACCGGCAGCAAATGAATAATCTTGATGATTCCCGAAAAGAAATGCGCGGCGAAATCACTGTAAAACTGCAAAGCGATCGTGCTACAAGCCTCAACCTGGAGTTATCTTATATCATTCAAAATGCAGGATGGTTTCCGCTATATGATATCCGCGCAGAAAGCACTGCGAGCCCTATTGAACTCAACTATAAAGCAAATGTGTATCAACAAAGCGGCATAGATTGGGACAATGTGAAGTTGGTTCTCTCTACCGGAGATCCCAACACCAATAATTTTAAACCAGACTTGCAACCTAAATATCTCAATTTTGTAAACGGTTATTATAGAAAAACCAGTGCTGTAAACCGTACAAATTATAAATACAATCCTACTATTAGAAGTGTTTCCGGTATTGTAACAGATGATTCTGGCGCTCCATTACCGGGTGCAAATGTCGCACAAGCCGGCTCTTCAAATGGTACGACGACAGATTTTGATGGTAAATACCGCCTTTCAATAAACAGTAATGGCGGGAATGAGTTACACTATTCTTATGTAGGTTTTAATACTGAATCTATACCCATTCACGGCTCTATGATGAATGTTCAAATGGAATCTAACAACGAGTCGTTAGACGAAGTTGTAGTGGTAGGTTATGGAACACAAGAAAAAAGATCTGTAGTGGGCGCTTTAGCAGGAAAAGTTGCTGGAGTTACTATTAACTCAGAATCTTACAACGAGAATGTTGAAGCCAAAGAAGAAAGTCTTACCAATACCCGTTTTGAGATTAAAAAACGCTATACGATTGTTTCAAATGCAGACATCACTACCATTGAGATTGACAAGTTTGTCTTACCCGCAAGCTATCAGCATTATGCTGCACCGGAGCTTAATGAAAATGTATTTCTCACCGCCACGGTTACAGACTGGGAACGCTATGATTTACTGCAAGGTGAAGCCAATATTTATTTTGAAGGAAGCTACGCAGGCAAGACAGCTATTAGTCCGCTGGCGACTACAGACAGCTTAGAAATCTCTCTAGGTATTGACCCCAACATTATTGTTAAACGCGAGAAAAAAGATAACTTTAAAAGCAAATCGTTCTTAGGCGGAACCCGAGTCGTAGCAAAAGCTTATGAAATTTCAATTCGAAATACTAAAAGCTCAGCGGTTAATTTGGTTTTAGAAGATCGTATTCCGGTTTCTCAAAACAAGGACATTAAAGTTTCTGATCAGGAAACCTCAGATGCTGCCTATGATGAAAAAACCGGTATCCTAAAATGGACACTAGAACTGGCTCCAAAAGCTTCGGTTACTAAAAATTTCTCGTACGAAGTGCGTTATCCTAAAGGTCAAAATATTAATCTATAATTCATTTTTTGAAACCAAAACTTATTCTTTTTGACGTTAACGAAACCTTGCTAGATCTAAAACCTCTGGCTAGGCGTATAAATGTTTTGTTGAGTAATGAACAAGCCTTTGAGATTTGGTTCAGCAAGTTGCTTCATTATTCTTTAGTTGAAACCGTAAGTGGCAATCACGAAGATTTTAGCAACATTGCTAAAGCTACTTTTGAAATGACAGCTGCTAAATTCAAAAAAGTAATTCCTGAAGATGAGATCATTGCTGTTCTGGCTCTCATCAGCAAACTACCTGCACATCCAGATAGCACAGAAGCATTAAAAAGATTGAAAAACAAAGGTTTTCAATTAGTTGCCTTAACTAATGGAAATCTTGATGTTGCTAAAAAGCAATTGGCTTTTGCTGAATTGGATCATTATTTTGATCGAATTTTTAGTGTGGATGAAGCGGGTGCTTTTAAACCAAGTTCAGAACCTTACGAATTTGTCTTAAATGAAATGAAAACTCAGGCTGCAGAAAGTTTACTCGTCGCGGCTCATGGATGGGACATTACCGGCGCACAACGAGCCGGACTACAAACCGCATTCATCGCCCGTGAAGGAAAATTCAAATATCCACTTGCAGAAAAACCCACTTACGATTGTAGAGATTTAAATGCGTTAGTTGAACGTTTGACCTGAGTTGATTTCATCAATGGTTTCATTTTCAATTGACCAGGTAAAATCTGTATATTTATTTCCAGCTCCGGTTAACTGCATTGATTTGCCTAAAGCTGTTGAAGGATCTTGATCAATTGGTAATAGTGTGGCAGTCATACCTGAGGCAGGTCCTTCAGTAGCAGTGACACTCCCCTCATAACTCAAGAATTGAATTACATTACCGGCGGGGTCTACTAATGCAATTGCTTCATTGCTATTTTGTAAGCCGGGGTAATCTATGTTCTTAACTCCTAAACCCGCATTTATCTCTACGATTACTCCCGAAATTGATTCGCTAGAAATAATAGTTCCTCCAGAACCGTTGTAATGAACAAGACTATATCCGCTTAAATCAACACCCGCCGAACCAGCGATCTCAACACGTTCATCTACGTCACCACCTACATTGTCATAGTGAATTTCATTAATCCAAATATCAATATCGTTATCTACTATAGTCAAATCAAAAATTGATTTGATACCGATTGTAGGTGCGCCAGATCCTCCACTTACTTTAGTTATTGTGAACTGCAGCAATTCATTACCTTCAACTTCTGTATCATCCAGGAGATTGAAGATACTTATTGCATTAAAAACTAGACTACCTGGCGGAATGGTAAATACCTGCGAAGTATTCTCAACTAAATCATCATATGAGGATGCTGATACGGTTACGCTTACAGAGTTTGTTGTTGACGGATTGGTTATATTAAATTCCAGATCTACACTTGCTATACTTTCAAGCTGTGAATTTTCAGAAAGGGTATAAGCTATTTCAGTGGGTTGCAATGAATTTTGAAGTAAGTATATATTTTCCCAAAAAGTCCCGTTCCACACCTGAAGCCCAAAAATTGTAGCATCAGCATCGTCAACAAAAACCATCAGGCCCGTGTCACCTTCTGTAGCACGAATCAAATCTCGCTGAGCTACCGTCACACGCGGAGGCATCAAACCTTTAAAGTTTCCGTCTGATGATTTGCTGCTAATCTCTAGCATAGAAGCAGCACTCGGGTTTGTAGTTCCTATACCCACCTGAGCAAATACTTGATAAATTCCGACAAAAAAGAGAAGTAAAAAATGCTTCATACTTACGCATTTAAGTTTATAAATGGTAAGTCAAGTAATTGTGTAGGGCCAACTATAATAGATTGGGTCTTTCGAAATTAATAATTATTTCAAAAAAACAAAATATTAAGCACTAAAAATCAACTATTTGAATTATTTTTCATCGATATCGAATGCAGCATCGGGTTCTTTATTGGGTTTGTAATTGAATAATCCTTCCCCTTTTGCAATAACTGAAGACACAGTTGCATCACCTGTAACATTTACTACTGTACGACACATATCTAAAATACGATCTACCGGAAAAATAATACCGATCCAAGCGGGATTCAATCCTACAGATTCTAATACAATAATAAGCATTACCAGACCAGCACTGGGTACTGCTGCAGATCCTATAGATGCCAAGGTAGCCGTCAAAACAATAGTAAGCTGCTGACCTATAGTAAGATCTATCATATGCAATTGAGCCAGAAAAACAACTGCTACCGCTTGGTACAGACACGTACCATCCATATTTACTGTTGCTCCAATAGGTAATACAAAACTGGTTACTTTTTTATCTACACCTAAGTTGTCTTCTACACATTCCATAGTAACCGGAAGCGTCGCTGCACTACTTGATGTTGAGAACGCTAAAGTTTGTGCAGGCCCCATTGCTTTAAAGAATCCGAAATAAGATACTTTGCGTACAAAAAGCTTAAAAATAAGTGGATAAATACCGAATATCATTAATCCCAAACCACCTACAACTGTAAGCGAATACCAACTCAAGCCTTTAAAAATCTCAACTACTTTACTAATGTCATTACCTGCCATTTGACTTACAACACCAGCTAAAAGTGCAAAAACAAAAAATGGTGCAGCCTGCATGGTGAGGTCAACCATTTTTAGAAAAATCTCCATTATTCCATCTACAGCACGCGTAACAGGAGCTGACTTTTTAGGATCTATAAATAACATACTTATCCCAAAAAATAACCCAAAGAATATCACTTGCAACATTAAGCCGTTATCTGCTAACGAACTGAAAAAATTATCTGGTACAATATCTACTAAAGGTTGAAGCGGACCTGCCTCTTTAGCTGCATCAGCAGTTGCCATTTTATCATTTACGGAAGCATCTTTGAGTTCGCTTCTCGATAAATCTGAAATCTCTCGGGCACGATCCATAAACTTAGGATCCTGAAGGTAGTTCACTCCATCTTTAATCACATAACCTTCATCTGCGGCCCAAATCTCATAACTGATCCGGTTATCTATTCGGCTTTGCTCATCTACAAGCTTACCGGGACCTATTACGTTTACTAGAAGTAAACCTACCCCGACCGCTAAAACTGTAGTAACCAGATAAGCCAAAAGCGTTTTACCTCCCATTCTCCCCAGACTTGCAGGGTCTCCTAAATTTGCCACGCCACTTATAATAGAAAACAACACCAGCGGAACTGCTATAAGTTTTAAGAGATTGATGAAAATTTTACCAAATGGAGCAATCCAGTCTATAGTAAACTGACTCCATCCTAACTGACTGGAAATTAAAGCCCAAATTATACCTAAAACCAGACCTATAATTATTTTCCAGTGCAATGCTATTTTCTTCATAAAAGGTGTTTTCTTTTTAATTATCGAGATTTAGATGTTTAATAATTGCTAAGAAAGCAAGAATGTACATTTTAATACCATTACGGTTTACTCGAAGATTTTTCTATGACGTGAAAGATAAACAAATTCCGTATTTAGATTAAGTTTAAGACGGTTTTTGATACAGAATTGTTAGTAAAACATAAAATTTGTAGAAAAATAGATAAGTCCTAAAGTAAACTACCTCGAGTAAGCACACGAGCCACTCGTTAGAAGCAAATTTTCAATTTCGCGGCAAGCCTCGAGGATATTAAATCCAGTGGTGGTACCAATAAAAAAGCTCCCGGGTTTCTCCGAAAGCTTTTATGGGTTTACTAAAGGTTGAATTATATTTTAGAACCTTTATTGATCAAAAGAAAATCTGCAAGAACTAAAGCAGCCATTGCTTCAACAATAGGAACCGCTCTGGGAACCACACAAGGATCGTGACGCCCTTTACCTTGCATTTCGGTTTCGTTTCCTTCTTTATCTATTGTAGGTTGATTTTGCATTATAGTAGCAACCGGTTTAAAAGCTACACGGAAATAAATATCCATTCCATTGCTGATACCACCTTGTATACCACCACTCAAATTGGTCTTCGTGCTTCCGTCTTTGTTGAAAAGATCGTTATGCTCACTTCCTAACATAGAAGCTCCGTGGAAACCGCTTCCGTATTCAAAACCTTTTACAGCGTTGATAGATAGCATTGCTTTTCCTAACTCTGCATGAAGTTTATCAAAAACGGGTTCACCTAAACCTACGGGTACATTTTGTATGACACACATCACGGTACCACCAATAGTATCTCCTGCTTTACGAATCTCTTTAATCTTATCGATCATCTTTTCGGCAAAAGCCTCATCCGGGCAACGCACGATATTTGTTTCACTTTTATCAAGATCAAGTTCCTGATAGGGTGTGGTCATTCGTATATCTCCTACCTGATCTACAAACGCATTGATTTTCACATCCTTTAAAACCTGTTTTGCGATTGCTCCTGCAGCAACACGGCTAGCAGTTTCTCTAGCAGAAGAGCGACCACCACCGCGGTAATCCCGCACACCATATTTCTGATCATAAGTGTAATCTGCGTGCGATGGACGATAAGTATCTTTGATATGACTGTAATCGTGAGACTTCTGATTGGTATTCACAATATTGAAGCCAATAGGAGTTCCTGTAGTTTTTCCTTCAAAAATCCCGGAAAAGAAATTTACAGAATCGGGCTCTTTACGCTGGGTAACAATTTTAGACTGGCCCGGTTTGCGACGTTCCATATCGCGGTAAACCAAATCCAGATCGATAGCAACACCCGCAGGGCATCCATCAATAATTCCACCTATAGCTTCACCGTGAGATTCGCCAAAAGTGGTTAGCGTAAATAATTTTCCAAAAGTATTACCTGCCATAACAAAAGTTTGAGCGGCGAAATTAAAATGTTTTAGGCTAAAAGCCTTGTCATTACGCAGCTAATTCATTGTAAAAAAAGCCGAAATACCTAAATAATTTAATAATGAGGTAAAACTAGGATAACAGACATGGTTGTAATTTGTTAAAAATCATATTCTTTGAAACGAAAAGTAGAACTTGTTATCCTTTCTGATGTGCATTTAGGTACGTACGGCGCTCACGCAAAAGAACTGGTTAATTACCTGCAAAGCATCAAACCTAAAACTCTGGTGCTCAACGGTGATATTATAGACATCTGGCAGTTTAGAAAACGGTATTTCCCAAAATCACATCTTCAGGTTATTAAAAAAATCATTTCGCTCGCCGCAAAAGGGACTAAGGTGTATTACATCACCGGTAATCATGACGAAAAACTGCGTAAGTTCAGTCCGGTTGAACTGGGAAATATTGCTGTGATTGATAAACTGGTATTGAATCTAGACGGAAAAAAAGCATGGATTTTTCACGGAGATGTTTTTGATGCTTCTATCCAACATACCAAATGGATTGCCAAGTTAGGCGGCTGGGGTTACGACTTTCTCATTGTACTCAACAGTTTTATAAACTGGTGTCTGGTAAGCTTAGGAAGACCAAAATATTCACTCTCTAAAAAGATCAAAAACAGCGTAAAAAAAGCAGTGAGTTTTGTCTCCAATTTTGAAGAAACCGCTGCTGAACTTGCCATCGAAAACAAGTTTGACTATGTGATTTGTGGCCACATTCATCAACCGCAAATGCGAAAAGTAGAAAATGGGAACGGGAGTTGCTTATACCTCAACAGCGGAGACTGGATTGAAAACTTAACCGCTCTTGAATACCACAACAAAACCTGGTCTCTAATGGAATACGAAAAGCAAAATCTACCTATTTCAAAAGATGACGAATCTGTAAACACAGAAATAGATCCAGTAGCCCTAATGGCTTCGATTAAGATGTCTACTTAAAAAGTTAAATTATTCTTTGAATAAAATTGTTTCAGCAACACAATTTTCTAAAGGCCCACAAGGCTTATATTTTAAAGTAAGTTTTGACCTATTCTCTGTGAGACTATAGCCCATAGTATTAGAATAAAAAACATCTCGCTCTTCAAGCTCAGAACTATCTTCAACATAGTAATCAGAATCGCCAGGTACTACAAATTCCTTTTCTGTATTAATAATTATACTATCCTGTTTAAAAGAATAACTCCCTTCCCTTTTATAACCATAACCTATAAGGGCGTTTGATTCTTGATTTTTATAAGCTGTTACAGCTTCAAAACCCCCGCTCAAACTAAAGGTATATGTAACTTTCCAGGTTTCATTTTCCACATCAGTTTCAGAGGTCATAGACCAGTCGCCTTGTAAATCAGAATTTTCTAACTGTATAAGGGTGTCATCATCATTAGCACAAGAACTAACAAATAAAAGTATCGCTGCAACAAATAATAGTTTTTTCATTTTTTTGGATTAGCTATTCTTTTAGAAGATACAATAGCCTAAAAATGGTTGCGTACAAATAAGTAAATTCTAATCTAGTATTTTCAACTTCGCAAAACGCAACAACAACTTCTTAATTCCGCCGGTTTGAAAGTTTATTTCTGCTTTCTGATCCTGCCCTACTCCTTCTATACCTATAACTTCGCCGTGGCCAAAACGACTGTGCTCTACACGCATACCTTTAGAAAGGTTCCCGTTGAGATCATCAGTTTGCGGCTGTGAAGTACTTTGAGGACGTAGCTTACGCAGTTTCCGCAATTGGTCTTCAGTAGGTTTCCCCACAGTTGGGGCGCTTCCGCTTACCGGTTTTTTGAGACGCAGTTTACTTTTATCCGGCTCTCCAAAAATATCAGTATCAATCATCGGCTTGTAGCGATAATTATCCATTGGTGTCTGGATGTCCAGATATTGTTCATTTATTTCTTCGATAAATCGGCTGGGTTCTGCATCAATAAGTTTCCCCCAGCGGTAGCGAGACTCGGTATAGGTGAGATAGGCTTGCTTTTCGGCACGGGTAAGAGCTACATAAAACAGGCGACGCTCTTCTTCCAGTTCGCTACGGGTATTCATACTCATTCCACTCGGGAACAAATCCTCTTCAAGCCCCACGATATAAACATACGGGAATTCTAACCCTTTAGCCAAGTGAATCGTCATGAGTGAAACCCGATCAACATCATCAATGTCTTTATCCATATCAGTCGCTAACGCAACATCTTCTAAAAATTCTGATAAGCTACCGGTAGCGTCTGCTATTTCCTTTTGACCTTCAACAAAGTCACGCATACCGTTGAGTAATTCTTCAATATTTTCAATACGTGCAATTCCTTCCGGCGTACCGTCTTTTTTCAATTCCTGAAGTAATCCTGTTTTACGCGCTACAGTTTCAGCAACGGCAAAGGCATCGGCGTTTTCGCTTAAAATTTTAAAACTGTGAATCATATTCACAAAATTGTAAAGCTTATTTTTTGTGCTTGAATTGATTTTAATATCTAAATGCTGAATATTTTCCATCACTTCAAAAATGGAGCGATCGTATTGCTTTGCAGCGATTACGAGACGGTCTAAAGTTGTAGCCCCAATACCTCTTGCAGGATAATTAATCACACGCTTTAAGGCTTCCTCATCATTGGGATTTACCAAAATACGCAGATAAGCCAACACATCTTTAATCTCTTTCCGCTGATAGAATGAAAGTCCACCAAAAATTCTATACGGAATTTCCCGTTTTCTAAGTGCATCTTCCATCGCACGGGATTGCGCATTTGTTCGATATAAAATAGCAAAATCACTGTGTTGTAACTGGTTATTCATCTTTGTTTCAAAGATGTTACTCGCAACATAGCGCCCTTCTTCCCCATCGGTAAGCGAGCGATGCACGATGATTTTGGGTCCGTCATCATTAGCCGTCCAGACCACTTTATCCAGTTTGGTTTTATTGTGCTCAATAACCGAGTTTGCGGCCTCTACGATATTTTTGGTTGAGCGGTAATTTTGCTCCAGACGATACACTTTTACATCATCATAATCCCGCTGATAATTCAAAATATTATTAATATTCGCCCCGCGGAATGCATAAATACTCTGGGAGTCATCCCCTACCACACAAATGTTTTGATACCGATCTGCAAGTGCTTTTACAATCAGGTATTGTGAGTGATTTGTATCCTGGTACTCATCAACAAGAATGTACTGAAAACGTTTTTGGTATTTAGCAAGCACTTCAGGAAAACGCGCCAGCAATTCATTAGTACGCAACAATAAATCATCAAAATCCATTGCTCCCGCTTTAAAACACCGGTCTACATATTCCTTATAAATCTCACCAATACGAGGCTTTTTTGCCATAGCATCAGCTTCCATCAATTCCGGATTTTGAAAATAAGCTTTAACGGTGATCAAACTGTTTTTAAAGGAAGAGATACGGCTATGAACCTGCTTGTACTTGTATATATCTTTATCAAGCCCCATTTCTTTGATGATCGCAGAAATAAGTCGCTGAGAATCCTGAGAATCATAAATCGTGAAATTGGGTGGAAAGCCCAGGTGGTGTCCTTCAATACGTAAGATCTTAGCAAAAACCGAGTGAAAAGTTCCCATCCACAGGTTTTTTGCTTCGCTATTACCTACAATACTACCAATACGCGTTTTCATCTCGCGTGCTGCTTTGTTAGTAAATGTGAGTGATAAGATATTAAACGCGTCTACTCCCTGTTGCATCAGGTAAGCAATACGCATGGTTAGTACTCTGGTTTTCCCAGAGCCTGCACCGGCAATCACCATCATTGCTCCGTCTTTTTGCAAAACCGGCGCACGCTGTGCTTCATTTAATCCTTCTAAAAGTGCCTCCAAAACAATTGATTTTTTTACTGAAACTAAACTTGATGAGCTATAATAGTACCTCCATTTAGTAAGATGGCGAAAATTAAGGAAACTTAATTTTTTATTAGAACACTATGGTATTTAGTTATCAAGAAATTTAAACTATAGCAAACTACCTCGGCAAGCCTACGAGGCACTTATTACAAACAAATCTTCAATTTCACGGCAAGCCTTGGGGCATTAAACCTTTTGGCGGTGCCAATCAATTTCAATTAAAAAAAATAAGACACTCACACGCAACCTTTTAGACAAAAAGCATCTATTTTATATATCAATCAAAAAACGAACAGCCTTATGAAAAAATCCTACGCTTTTCTCATTCTCTTATTTTTTGCGCTCTTTTTATCCTGTAGCGAAGACGGCTCGCTAACCGAAGGAGAAGGATTAACAGATGGTGCTTTTTCATCTGAATCTGGTGGTTCTGGTGATACAGGAGGATCAGGCAATGGAGGTTCTGATAATGCCGGAATTATCACCGCAGGAGAATGGAATGATTTATCAAACTGGAGTTTCTGGCAAAATTTACTCAATCAGGAAGTTGCAGATAAACTTACTACAAACTGGGAGTTCAATACTGCAAACCGCTATTCTTTTGAATTGAAAGATGAAAATAGCTTACCGGTTGTAGATGCTGTTTTGACGATAAAAGAAGGTACAAATGTAATATGGTCTGCAAAAACAGATAATTTAGGGACTGCAGAACTTTGGATTGATCTCAAGAGCAAAAACCAGAAAACTACAGATATCTCTAATTATAGTTTTTATCTGGGTAATCAAAAATTAAGTGGTGTAAAACCTTTTTCTGAAGGAATAAACACAATTAAACTAAACAGTTCTGCTCCAGTATACAGCAATGTTGACCTCGCTTTTATCGTTGATGCGACAGGCTCTATGGGTGATGAGATGAATTTTCTAAAGGATGATCTTAAACAAGTTATTCAGAAGGTTAAAGCCGCAAATACTAATCTTCAGATTTCTACAGGAACTGTTTTCTACAGAGATATTGATGACGAATATCTGGTTAAAAAATCTGATTTTACCTTAAATCTAGAGAACACGCTTACTTACATTAATGCACAGTCCGCAGATGGCGGCGGAGATTTCCCCGAGGCTGTACATACTGCTCTTAAGACCAGTATAGATGAATTACAATGGGCTACAACTGCAAAAACACGCATTGCATTTTTGTTGTTAGATGCTCCGCCACACGAAGAAGCACAAATAATTGACGACCTGCATACATCAATTAAAAAAGCGGCTCAAAAAGGAATTAAGATCATTCCCATAGTTGCCAGCGGCATTAATAAGGAAACTGAATTTCTAATGCGAAACTTCAGCATAGCAACAAACGGAACGTATGTTTTTATAACTAATGATAGCGGTGTAGGTAATGATCACCTCGAGCCTACGGTAGGTGACTATGACGTTGAAATCCTTCAAGAATTAATGATACGTCTCATCACAAAATATACGAGCTGATATCATTCCTAATACTTTTTTTTTTGAAAAAGAAGAATAAAAAAGCGTGTCTCAAGATAACTAGAGGCACGCTTTTGTTTTGTCTAATTTTCACTAAAATTGATTCTGAATATCAATTTTACAGCATTACAAATCAAAATGCAGATACTCATAAATCTCCACCTTCCGGTTTTAGCTTCTCTAGCTTTTCTATATCTTTAGTTTTCTGATATTATTTTTATGAACTTAAAACGTTGGGGCATTAGCTTGTTTTTCTTTTTCGCATTCGCGGAAATAGGTATTGCACAAGAACAAATAATTGGGCCCCTAATTGAAGATTTCGGAAGTACTTATACTGTTCCTGCGCCTGATCTTCCTGTAAATACAACTGAAGATTATAAAGTGGTTTTTGACATCGCTAAAGCCCCGGAAGATCCGGCTTCTTTAAATCTATATTTTAATACTGTAGTTCGTTTTCTCAATATGCACGTTGCTGCAGGAGTTGATAAAAATCGATTAAAGCCTGTACTAGTCGTACACGGCAGCGCAGCTTTTGGCTTACTGAAAAATGAATACTATAAGGAGAAATTTGGTGTTGACAATCCTAATCTAGTCTTGCTAAATAAGCTTCATTCCTTAGATGTACCTGTGCTTCTTTGTGGGCAAACCGCCGGTTCTCGTGATATTTCAAAAGATAAGCGTTGGGAACATACAACACTTGCTTTATCTGCAATGACCGCATTAATACATTATCAGAATTTAGGTTACGCATTAATTTCCTTTTAAATAAAACATATGAAAAAACTACACACACTAGCATTCTTAACCATTGGTGCTGCTGCTTTTGCTCAAACTCCAGATCCTGAAATCACTGCTGCTGCAGAAGCTCTAGAAGATCAAGTGATCGAATGGCGTCATGACATTCATGAACATCCGGAATTGAGTAATCGCGAATTTGAAACGGCTGCTAAAATCGCAAAACATCTTAAATCATTAGGTATAGAAGTAGAAACCGAAGTTGCAAAGACTGGCGTTGTAGGCGTTCTTAAAGGAGACCATCCCGGTAAAGTTGTAGCCCTACGTGCAGATATAGACGCACTCCCGGTGACTGAGCGTAATAATTTACCGTTTAAAAGTGAAGTTACCGCAACCTTTATGGGCGAAGAGACCGGCGTAATGCACGCTTGCGGTCACGACACACATGTCGCTATTCTTATGGGTACAGCTCAGATACTAGCAGAGAATAAAGACAAAATTCACGGTACCGTAAAATTTGTTTTTCAGCCAGCTGAAGAAGGAGCGCCTCCGGGAGAAGAAGGCGGAGCAGCTTTGATGATTAAAGAAGGGGTTCTAAAAAATCCTGATGTAGATACTATTTTCGGACTGCATATAAACAGTGCAACTCCGGTAGGAACCATCGCTTATAAACCAGGAGGTACAATGGCTGCTGTAGAACGTTTTGTTGTTAAAATACAAGGAAAACAAACTCACGGGTCTCAACCTTGGGGAGGTGTTGACCCCATATACATCGCTGCTAAAATTATTGACGGATTTCAATCTATTATTAGTAGAGAATCTAACTTATTAGTAGAGCCTGCCGTGATTACAGTTGGTAAAATTTCTGGTGGAGTTCGATTTAATATCATTCCTGAAACTGCAGAATTAATAGGTACTGTGCGCACCTTAGATCCTGACATGCGTGAATTGATCATAGATCGCATGACTGAAATGAGTGAAGGCCTGGCTAAAGCCTATGGCGGAAGCGCTACAATAGAATTTCAGAGTAACACCGCTATTACATATAACGATCTTGCACTTACCGAACAAATGCTTCCCACCCTTAAACGTGTTGCGGGCGAAGATCACGTAAAACTGGTTAAAGCAACTACCGGTGGTGAAGATTTTAGTTATTACCAAGAGGAAGTTCCTGGTCTATTTTTCTTTTTAGGTGGAATGACTCCAGGGAATACAGAAGCGTATCCGCATCATACTCCAGATTTTCAAATTGACGATGACGGATTATTATTGGGTGTAAAAACAATGAGTCAATTAACACTTGATTACTTAAACGCCAAGTAGCTCATCATATGCATGCTCAAGAGTATTTAAATCTCTATTATCTAGAAATCTGTTCTTTTCTAAAAAAGCGAATGTAATCACACATTCGTTTTTTTATGTTCAAATTTTTACTCCTAACTATTTAAGAAAGGGTTAATAATTCTTAAATTCTCAACTTAGAGCCTTTCAAAAACATAGGAAACACTAAGTTTGAAGATTGAATTTTTTAAACCCCGTTATGAACGAATTTCTAACATTTTTAGGCAACATACCCTGGTGGTGCTGGCTTATACTTGTGCTTGTAATCATTGGTATTCGCGATGTATTTTTCAACAAAAAACACATTATCACGCATAACTTTCCTGTGGTAGGACATATTCGCTATATGTTAGAAAGTATTGGCCCAGAATTGCGTCAATATATCGTTGCAAATAACCGCGAAGAACTTCCGTTTAATCGAATTGAGCGTGGCTGGATTTATGCTTCCGCTAAAAATCAGAATAACTATGAAGGTTTTGGTACCGATCAAAATATCTATGAAGCCAATTACATCTTTATAAATAATGCGATGATGGGATTTAAAGTTCCTGCAGAACATCCCAATGCTAAAAACCCATATTTTCTCCCGTGCGCAAAAGTGATGGGAGCCTACAATAAACGCCGTAAACCGTATAGACCGGCTTCTGCAATTAACGTATCTGCTATGAGTTTTGGTTCGCTTTCTGCACGTGCTATCGAATCGCTCAATAAAGGTTGCAAATTGGCGCACGCGTACCATAACTGTGGCGAGGGTGGTTTGTCCCCTTATCATAAACAAGGTGCAGATGTAATCTTTCAAGTAGGTACCGGATATTTTGGGGTACGAGATGAGAACGGGAGTTTTTCGATGGAAAAAATGATTGCTTTAGTCGAAGCTAATCCTGAAATCAAAGCGATTGAAGTTAAATTGTCACAAGGAGCAAAACCGGGTAAAGGTGGCGTGCTCCCTGCTTCAAAAATAACAAAGGAAATTTCTGAAATACGTCACGTACCTATGGGTAAAGATGTGATTTCTCCTGCGACCCACACGGCTTTTGATGGCGTAGAAGGACTATTGGAATTTGTAGAACAAATTGCTGAAGCTACCGGACTTCCCGTTGGTATTAAAGCCGCAATAGGTAAACTACAAGATTGGGAAAAACTAGCCCAATTGATGGTTAAAACCAATAAAGGACCAGATTTTATTCAGGTTGACGGTGGTGAAGGTGGTACTGGAGCGGCTCCTCCTAGCTTTGCTGATCACGTATCTTTACCTTGGGTTTATGCTTTTAGTGATTTATATAAAATCTTTAAAAAACACCACCTCACAGAACGTATTGTTTTTATAGGTAGTGGTAAGTTAGGCTTACCGGCAAAAGGCGCGATGGCTTTTGCAATGGGAGCTGACGTAATCAACGTAGCTCGTGAAGCGATGCTTTCTATAGGTTGTATTCAGGCCAAAGCATGTCACAATAACACCTGCCCAAGTGGCGTTGCTACTCAAAACAAATGGTTGCAAGCCGGTATTGATGTTGAAGATAAAGCGGTGCGTACCAATTTTTACTTTAAAAACTTTAGAAAAGAATTACTCGAAATCACACACGCCTGCGGTTATGAGCATCCGTGCCAGTTAACTACAGAAGATGTTGATCTAACTCTAGGCGATAAAAACTTAAGTCAGACTTTAGCGGCTTGTTTCAGTTACCATAAAGTAGCTGTACCTTTTGATGGTATGTCATCCTTATTGAACTGTGAACATTTGGGTGGAGAATACGATAAAGAAACCGTTAAGCGTGAAAACAGTAAAATAAAACAATTTGAAGACGCTGTAAGATACTAAATTATGAATATGGATGCTATTTTAGATATTTTAATTTCGGTAGGACCAGCAATAGTTGTTGCTTTACTCGCCTATTATTTCTTTGATTCCTTTATGAAAAATGAAGAAAACAGAAGACGCTTCTTACTTCATAAACAAAATCAAAAAGACACGTTGGCTTTACGGTTACAAGCTTATGAGCGTCTTACACTTTTTTTAGAGCGTATAAGTCCCAACCAACTTCTAATTCGAGTAAAGCCATCATCTGATGATAAAAAATCTTACGTAGATTTGTTGATTGCAACCATAGAGCAAGAGTTTGAACACAATCTCACCCAACAGATTTATATTTCAAATGAGTGCTGGAGTGTGATCAAGTCATCAAAAAACACCCTGATCCAGCAACTAAGAAAAGGAGTTGCCAATACTGAGTTGAATTCGGCTCATGACCTTAGAGCGTACATTTTAACAAATTTTGATGAGTCTCATAATCCTACTTTACTAGGTTTAGATTATCTTAAGACAGAGGTTCAGGAATTATTTGATTAAAACCAAGCATATGCGTAACATTTTACTTTTTATAGTCGGTATTTTTCTACTCATCTCTTGTGACGAAGAAAAGCCTATGAGCTCTATTGATCCCATAAACTGGGAAAAAAGACGCGCAGAAATACCTGTAAATGACTCGCTGCAACTAGCTAAAACCTACTTGGGTATTTATTCTGAAATCTATAGTACTTCTGAGCATCTTACACACGACTTGACCGTTACTGTAAGTCTTAGAAATACCAGCGAAACCGATCCTATTTTACTTACCAAAGGAGCGTATTATGACACCAGCGGAAAACCAATACGCACCTATTTTGATTTCCCGATAACGCTTAAACCCCTGGAGACTGTAGAAATAATTATTGAAGAAGGAGACAAAACCGGTGGTACAGGAGGAAATTTCATTTTTGACTGGTTAGATGACTCTGAAGTTACAGACCCTATTTTTGAAGGGATTATGATTTCTACGCGTGGCACACAAGGCTTGTCTTTTACTTCTATAGGTAAGCGCATTAAATAAGCTATTATAAATCCCGTTTAACCCCCATATGGTATGAACCTCACTATTGAGAACATCGTCCTCGTTGGCTCTGTTTTACTATTAATAAGTATTGTAGTAGGTAAAACCTCTTATAAATTTGGTGTTCCTACCCTATTGTTATTCTTAGGTATTGGGATGCTCGCCGGCTCTGATGGTATTGGAGGAATTAAATTTGACGATCCACAAATCGCCCAATTTATTGGAATTGTTTCGCTCAACTTTATTCTATTTTCCGGAGGTTTAGATACGAATTGGTCGTCGGTAAAACCCATTCTTAGAGAAGGGCTTGCACTTTCTACTATGGGCGTTTTGCTTACGGCAGTCACCCTAGGTTGCTTCGTTTATTATGTGACCGATTTTACAATCTACGAAAGCCTTTTACTAGGTTCTATTGTTTCTTCAACAGATGCGGCTGCGGTTTTTTCTATCCTTCGTTCTAAAAGTCTTGCTTTAAAAACCAACCTACGGCCAACGCTAGAGCTAGAAAGTGGTAGTAATGATCCCATGGCTTACGTGCTTACCATAGCCTTTTTAACACTCGTAATCAATCAAGATAAAGGTTTAGCTTCTGTTATACCGATGCTACTAACCCAAATGATTGTAGGTGGTGTTGCAGGTTTCATTTTTGGAAAATTGAGTAAACTCACCATTAATAAAATTCAACTAGGCTTTGAAGGACTCTACCCGGTTCTCGTCATTGCATTGATGTTTATCACCTTTTCAGCTACAGAATTTATAGGAGGAAATGGATTTCTAGCCATTTACATTTGTGCCGTTTATCTGGGGAATCAAGACTTAATTCACAAACAGACTATCCTCAAAATGTTTGACGGTCTTGCCTGGTTGATGCAGATTGTTTTGTTCTTAACCCTTGGTTTACTAGTTTTCCCGACTCAGGTTGTTCCGTTTATAGGCATTGGTCTTTTGATCTCTTTATTTCTGATTTTTATTGCCAGACCCGTTGGGGTTTTTATAAGTCTAGCCTTTTTTAAGATGAAAATGCGACGTCGCTTTTACATCTCGTGGGTAGGTTTAAGAGGTGCTGTGCCAATTGTATTTGCAACTTATCCGCTACTGGCTGGTATTGAAAAAGCACATATAATATTTAATATTGTGTTCTTCATTTCGCTTACTTCAGTTTTAATTCAAGGTACAACACTTTCTATAGTTGCAAAATGGCTAAAAGTAGGCTTACCGGAAGCAGCTAAACCCAAAGATATGGCCGGTATGATTTCTGAAATACCCAAAACAGCTATGAAAGAAATTGTGATCACACCGCATTGCAACGCTATTGATAAGAAAATCGTTGAACTGGGTTTTCCTAAAAATGCTATCATTGCAATGATTAAGAGAAACGAAAAGTTTCTTACTCCAAAAGGCTCTACTGTAATTCATGACGGCGATACACTAGTTGTACTTTCTGAAGATGAAGAAGGTCTGGATGATGTTGTGCGCTGTCTCAATACCTAAATGGGATTCACAATTTCTCTTTATTTAAATTGAAGTCACGCAACCAAATCAAACATAAAGCATCTTTTGAAAAAATCTACTATGAAAATTAAAACCTTATTTTTAATATTTTCGGCTTTTATTGTGTTCAGCTGTGATTCTGTTTCAAAAACTCCTGAAGAAGAATCTGAAGAATGCACTAAAATTGGGATTGCATATATTTCTGAAGTCTCAGGAGAGCAAGCAATTGAGGCTGGAAGCACGCTTGACTTGACAATTTCGTTTCCGGTTATGAACGGCTGTGGTCAATTCAATGAATTTAAAGAAACTGTATCCGGCAAGACTATTACCATCGAAGTTGAAGCTATTTACGAAGGCTGTATCTGCACCATGGATATTCCAATCCGCACTACCACGTATGCTTTTAACCCGTCAGAAAAAGGAAATTACACCTTGAAGTTTAAAAGTTCTGAAACTGACTATATAGAAAAAAACATCACGGTTAATTAAACCTGAATTATTCAGTCTCTGAAATTTCACGGAGTTTATTATCCTGTGCTTGTTTTGCTTTAGCAGCTGCGTAATCCCAACCTTGCTGCCACCAGTTTGACATTAATTTTTTATTGAATATCAGACTGTTCTCAGTGAGTTTAGAAGGTGTATAGTAAAGATTTAATGGTACCTCTTTATTTATTGCTGCAAGTTTACCCACAATCACATCATGGTATTCTACCTGATCCATCAGAAAGCCAAATAGGTTTACCATCAAAGAAAACGGGTTTTTACCCAGCACTTTGTTGTACTCCATATTTTCTGACTCCAAAATAATGGCGTCAACTTCTGTGGCACCGCGGCGTATTGCTTCCCGAATAGGGACAATACACCCAAAACCGCCGTCTGCATACTCAAAACCATTCTTTTTTACCAGACTCATAAACGGCACATAATTACAACTGATCCATACCCACTCACAAAAATCATCGTAGTCCCAATTCTTGATCGATTTGTACTCTACGGTATTTTTGGTAAGGTTAGATACTGTCACAACCACATCTGCAGTCTGATGCTTTATAGTTTCAAACTCTGCTTTAGATAGGTTTTTCCTGATATTCTTGAGCAGATTTTTACTTTCACCAAACGTACGTTTACGTCTTATAAATTGCCAAACCGTGTTCCAGTAATTGATAGATACATACTCCCGGTTTCCTTTCTTTTTTATATTGAAAGGATTCACGTTAAAAATGGTATTCTGGTTTACTTGCGTATAAACTTCGTATGCCCGTTGTATATTGTTATTTGCTAATTGAGATATCAAAAGACTTCCGGTAGATGTACCTAAAAACAGGTCATATTTATGACCTTGTTCTTGCATAAGGTGTTGCGCTACACCACCGGCATAAGCTCCTTTACTTCCTCCTCCCGAAATTACTAATGCCCGCATCAGCTTAATTTTTCTGCTAAAAAGGTTTTTTGTTTTTCGTCTTTGATATTGAGCTTTTCCAGCTCCTTGCGATAATTTTCATTCTTGAGTACTTCATCTAAAATCTGCTTACATGTTTGTGCAAATCGCCAATTGTGATGAAAACACGCTTCTACTAAATTCTCTAAACTCTTGGGCTCAAAAAGCTGAAGCTGGTACAATTTTGTAAACGCCTGCTCGCGGGTCTCAAAAGAATATCTATTCCCTGTAAAACGTGTCAAACGAAAAAACTGATCACGTATATAAGCTTCCTCATAATCAAGGGTAGAAATAGCAAGAGCCAGCCAGGCAATCTCTACATTATGATTAGCAAACCCCTGAACACCTTTCATCTTATCTAAATAGTTATGACGATCTCCCGGAAATGAAGACCATAAATTCATTAATGCCAGTTCGCGAGTGATGTAAGAATCATCATTAAGCAACCGCTCATAATTGGTTTTCATTGAAGCCGGTACTTTGCGCACTGTTTGTGCAATCGCCTGTCGTACCCAAGGATTATTAGTATAAAAAGCACGCTCATAAATACGCCCGGCAGCTTCCGGAGAAACGTCTGCCAACTGGTAGATCGCTTCAGGGCCCGAGTATTTATCTGGTAATGCTAAAAGCTCAAATAATTTTTGTGACTTCTGCCCAAAAGAAAGCTTACGCAAACCAACCGTTCTTTTATATCGCTGAATCACCGGGTATTCTTCAAGCGTTGCAATAGCTTCTTCATATCTAAATTCTGGACTGTTCAACCAGTTTTCTTCAAAATCTAATAAATCCTGACCGCTGACTGCACGAGCTTCAATTAAGAAATCTTCAGTCTCTACATTGCTGAATTTATGTTTTTCTAAATAGTTTTTAACTGCTGTTCTAAACGCATCATCACCTATTTCTAATCGTAACATATGCAAAGCCCAGGCTCCTTTTTGATAAAATGTGAGTGAACTAGCATTAGCGTTGAGCAATGCCTCTCCGCTACCCTTATCTGTAAGTTCTTTGAGTTGCATGGCAGCTTGAAAAAGCTTCCACGCATAAATTTCTTTGCCCATTGCATCAGCTTCAGCTAATAACGCATAATACGTAGCAAACCCTTCCTGCAGCCAGTGATGTGTTCCTGAAGTTTCGGTCACATAATCACCAAACCATTGATGCGCGAGTTCGTGAGCATTTACATTTACATAATTACGATCTGTAAAACCACTGCGATCTACCATATATTGATCGCTAAAAACAGTCGCCGTTGTATTTTCCATACCGGCATATAAGAAGTCTTTTACAGGAACCTGCTTATAATTTGGCCAGGGATAAGCAACTCCTATCTCTTCCTCTAAAAAGTCAAACATATCATCACTATAGCGATAGGTGGTCATCACTTTAAGCGAATCTTCTGGATAATAATACAAATCAATAGGCACTCCAGATTCTGATCTGCGCTTTTGTTTGCGATAATCACCCAAAATAACCGCTACCAGATAACTAGACATTGGTTCTGACATCTCATAATGCCAGATGAATTTCTCGTCGCTTTCTTCTTTTTCTTTTAAAACTCCGTTTGCGATAACTTCCTGACCTGGATAAGCAATTACCGAAAGATCAAACTCGATCTTATCATTCATATCATCTATACTAGGCAACCAGTTTGAAGTGTATTTACCCTGTCCTTGTGTCCATATTTGCTGAAAACCACCATTATTTACAAAATAAAGTGCTTTGTTAGGCTTTGCGGTATACTTTAGTTTGAGATTATAAGTATTACCTGCCTCAAAACTCTGAGTAAAAATAATTCTACCTTCATCGGTATGTGTGCTAATCAATTTGCCGTTAAGTAGCGATTCATATTTAGTAATATTTTTTGCGTCGAGATATACAAAATCAGCATCGCTTTTCATTGTGAATTTAACCTCCATATCTCCGGTCACAGTGCCCTCGACAAAGTTAAAATCAAGCAGTACATATATGCGTTCAAAGTCTACCGTTTCGGTCTGTTGGGCGTATGTTGTGCTTATCAAAAATGCAGCGATAAGCGAAAAAATCAATCTCATAAAATCAAACTAATGAATAGGCTGCCAAATTAAGGATTTGATTTTAAAACCGCTTGTTTTAAACGTAGAGAAAACAAGAATAAAATAATAGGGTTTTATATCTTCGTTTTTTGATGCTATAATTCTTTCTAAATAATGCTAAAACGAGAACCCTTTTTTCTTATTTTTCTTGTGATCGTTACGGCTATCATACATTTTTTAGTATTCGGGATAGCTGGTTTTCAAATCGATAATGATATAGATATTAATATACATGACACCTACTTTATATTATCTGGTTTATATATGTTGCTAGGTATTTTCACGCTACTTCTTTTCCTGGGTTATGGAATTAAATTACTGATCTTTAAAAATTCAGGAGTAATCCCAGGCATACTTTTTATACTATCGTGTATTCTAATCCTTTTATTTTTGTCAGAATTGAATCCTGTTTTT
>Ga0207888_100243_pt1 | contig 28481 bp, 23 predicted proteins | sample LinPmetageLP43_FD_184055 | JGI IMG/M metagenome (GOLD analysis project Ga0207888, IMG submission 184055) | Marine viral communities from the Pacific Ocean - LP-43 (SPAdes) | ecosystem: Environmental > Aquatic > Marine > Oceanic | place: Pacific Ocean | collected 2010-08-27 | reverse complement strand
AAGTTTATAGTCTTATCAAGTAAAGCAGTTTTACAATATATGCTTCCGTTTGCTTTTAGAAGTGCTTTTAAACGTTTGAATTCTTCAGCAGGATTATGAAAGTGTTCTATGACTTCACAGCAGATAATGAAATCATATTTTTGATTTAAGTTATCTTCTTCTTTACAATAAAAAGTGTCGTATTGAGATAAAGAATATCCTTTGCTTTTTAAAATTTTAGAGAGCACCGGGTTGGGACCGCTTCCGTAGTCTAAACCTATTTTTGAAATGTCTTCTTGTTCAATTACAGCCTGAATCAAAGGAGAAAGAAAATCTAAGTACCCTTTATTTTGTAGCGTATTCTCGTGTAGATCATAACGTTGCTTTTCATCTTGAGGATGTGGTAAGTCACGTGTATCTAAAAAAACAGATGCACACGAGGTGCATCTGTTATATAGTCTATCATTATATGTTTTAAAATAAGCAGCCGTACTGTTACAAAGTGGGCACTGCATAGTTTAAGGATTAATACAATGATTTTAACTTCTTCAGTTTAGCCTTCCAGATCTCCAGAGTTTTCTTGTGTTCGGCTATATTTTTATGTACTTCCTTAACCATGGGATTATCATCTGGTACGTGCTGAAAAAAGCCAAGGTTATTTTCAAGTTGATTGATTTCTGCTTTTACCTCGTCAATTTTCTTAGTGATAAAGTAACGCTCTTTGTTTAAAGCCTGGTTGTTATCTTCATCTGCCATTGCAGCCACACGATTATCGTACTTGATCAATTCAGATTCTTTGCGGGTAAGGTCTAGTTTTTTAAACAACCCGTCTAAAACCTTATTAAAGTCTTGCTCAATACTCTTCTTAGAATGCGGTACACGACCGGTATCTTTCCATTCTTTTATAAGCTCCTTGATCGTTTTTAAATCATCTTCGTGTTTGCCACTAAGCTCAATAGCTTTTACTTTATCTAGAAGAGCCACCTTTTCTTCAAGATTACCTTTTTCTTCTTCAAGAACTTCTTTTTTCTCAGCGTGAAGACGGTCAAAGAAGTGATTACAAGCTTTTTTAAAGCGTTTCCAGATCTTATCACTGTCCTTACGAGGAACGTGACCGATTTTCTTCCAATCAGACTGAATGCGCTTCATAAGATCAATGGTAACTTTTATATCTTCATTGTCTTTGTTGTCTTCTGCGATCATAACGAGTTTCATCTTTTTCTGAAGATTCTCGTATTGTTCTTTTTTCTGGTTTTTATAAAAACCATTTTTATTGTGATTGAATTCACGAGTAACCTGTTTAAAGCTTTTCCAAGTAGGCTCGTTTGCATTGCGCGGCACTTTACCTATTTTAAAGAAGTTTTCGCGTAGTGCATTTACTTCTTTCATTTGCTTTTGCCAGCCGTTGTGAGAAATAGCAGGGTTCGCAGCAATTTTCTCGATAGCTGCAATTACTTCTTCTTTTTTCTCAAGATTTTGCTCATAAATCTTGTCTATATTTTTGAAATATTCTTGACGAGCTTCATGAATTTTGTGTGTTGCAGCGCTGAATTTTTCCCAGATCTCTTCACGATATTCTCTTGATACAGGGCCTACTTCTTCTTTCCAGATCTTGTGAAGCATTTGAAGCTCTTTGAAAGCTCTGTTCACATCAGACTCTTGTGCAAGTTCTTCTGCCTGCTCGATGAGTTTCAGTTTTTTATCTAGGTTCTCTTTAAAATCTTTGTCTCTAAACTCCCGGTTCAGATGCAAGAAATCGTAGAAATTCTCAATGTGATGGTGATAATTATTCCATACTAAATTATAGCGATCTCTTGGAATATTACCTGCATTGCGCCAGCGCTCTTGAATATCTTTAAACTTGTCAAAAGTTGCATTGATGCTTTCTTCACCACCTAACTCGTTCTTAAGTTCTTTTAATTCTTCAATTAGTGCATTGCGGGTTTCGAGATTTGCATTGAGATCTTTTCTGAGATTCTGGTAGTAATGGTTGCGTTTGTCTCGGTATTCAAAATAAAGAGAGTTGAATTCTTTCTTTAAAGGACTGTAATATCTAAAGTCGATAATATTACCACCTTCTTCTAAGAATTTTTCTTTGGCTTCTTCCTGTTCTTCTTCAAACTTAGCGATAAATGCAGCACGTATTTCAGTAACATGTTCTTTGATCGCCTGCACTTTATGATTGCTTAAAAGATTTTTGAGCTCTTTGATAAGATCCTCTTTGCTCAGCGTTTCATATTCTTTTTTAGGAATACTGTGGCGCTCTGCAGCGCTTTCATCTTCGCTATCTTCATTTAAGGCAGCATCTAGATCAGCGGGGTCAGCATCGTCTTCTTCATCTGTATCTTCTTCAATAAAGTCATCATCATCACTATCATCTGTCTTTGCATTTTGAATTACTTCAATAGATTCTGTTGTGAGTTCATTTTCTTGTACTTCTTCCTGATCCTGACTAACTGGAGTACTTTCTGCAGCTTTTTCAGTTTCCTTTTGTTGAGGATTTTCTACAGTTTCTTCTGGTTTATTATCAGTTTTAGATGCTTTATTTTCTTCGGACATTTCTTTCAATGTTATGGTGCGTTATTAAGTAGTTAAAGATACTATTAACTGAGCAATTAACAAGAGCTGTAAGAAATAAGGCGTTTTAGTTCCAGATCGTCCAGGCGGCTTCGGCCTGTAGTTTTAACATTTCATATCCGTTAGAAATTGTCGCTCCGTGAAGTTTTCCGTTCTTTAAAAATTGGGTTTCTTCGGGATTATAGACCAGATCGTAGAGTAGGTGACCGCGCGTAAGTAAGCGGTAAGGTATTTTAGGGCAGTCAGTTACATTAGGGAAGGTGCCTAAAGGTGTAGTATTTATTACTAAAGTATGTTTTGCTAAAACAGCCCCATTAATATCATCATAAGAAAGTTGACCTTTTTTAGGGTTGCGAGAAACAAATTTGAAAGATATATCTTCTAATTCTAAAGCATAAGCAATTGCTTTAGATGCCCCACCTGTGCCTAAAACAAGGGCATTTGTATGTGTTTGACGCGATAGAAAAGGCTTTAACGATTTTCTAAAACCAATGTAATCAGTATTGAAACCTTTCAACTTTCCGCTAGGTAATCGTTTTATCGTATTAATAGCTCCAATAGAACTCGCATGTTTGTTGAGTTCATCTAAAAGTGGTATAACATCCTGTTTGTATGGGATGGTGACATTAAAGCCTAAACAATCATTTTGTTCTTCTAGTAATTTTGCGACATCTTGTTTGTTAGCGCAGTCAAAGTTTACATAAGAGCCTTCAATTGATTCGTTCTTAAACTTTTCGGTAAAATATTTTCGAGAAAAAGAGTATTCTATATTTTTTCCTATTAGTCCTAGCTTAATCATAATTTTAGGGAAGTGTTGAAAAATTGGTTTAGTTCAGCTAAACATTTAATTAATAAGAAGTAAAAGTGCGACTTACAAAGCAATTATGCACGGGTTTTTTCCCCGTATTTGCCTAAAGCAACAACACTTAAAATCCCTAAAACAACAAATATAGTAGCTAAACAGTTTTCTATGGAAAAGCTTTCTGGCCAAAACCGGTCGTAATTGGTGAGTATAGGATCACCTACCCGGTCGTAGTTAATTTCACCTAAACTATTACGCTCAAAAACAGGTGTTTTCCACGGCCAAACCACACCCAGTGAACCGGTTATAAAACCTATAATTGCAGCATTGGTTTGGTTTTTATAGCGTTTAAGCAGATAGCCTAAAAAATTAGATAAGGTTACTAAACCAGTAACCGATCCTAATGTGAAAACGAGCATTACTTTAAGCAAACGTATTCTATGGGGGTCGTTGATGAATGAAAAGTCTGCCTGAAATAGATCTGAAAGTGTATCGTAAAGTGCGTTTACCGAATCTACAAGGAGTAATACATAATTGCCCAGTAGGATTAATATAAAAGAGCCCGATAATCCCGGAAGTGTCATCCCGGAAACACCGATTATTCCGCAGAAAAAAACAAAAATAAGATTATCATTTTGTGTTGCGGGTTCTAGCAGACTTATTCCTATACCGCTGATAATGCCTAAAGCAAGAATGACGATATTTCTTTGAGACCAATCGCTAAAGTCTTTTGCGATATAGTAAATACTGCCAATAATCATTCCAAAAAAAGCACTCCACACATAAAGTGGAAAGTGAATAATAGCAATATCCAGCAGTTTTGAAACACTAAAATAGCTGATTATCATCCCCAAAATCAAAAGGAATAAGAATCTCCCATTTACATAACGGGTAAAACTTCTAAACCTGCCGCTTATAAGCAGCTTAAATGCATTTTTATTAACCTTCTGAAGCGAATATATAAACTCTTCATAAAATCCCGCTACATAAGCAACCACACCACCAGATACACCGGGTACTTTGTTGGCCGCGCCCATTGCGAGACCTTTAAGCACCAGCCAGATTTTATCTGAAAAGGAGCGGGGTTTAGATTCCATTTTTTTGCTTAGAATTCGCGAAGCGTTCAAGTAGGAAAATAGTCAAAAAGCCTATCACTGCCAAAACGATAACTAAAATGATTTTTGGATCTCCCTCATAATTTTGTGGTAAGATACTCTTTTCTAAAAGCGGAACCTGATGCCCTTCAGAATTGGTTCGGAAGCTTAAGACTTCTTTCCAGGGCCAAACTTTGTTGAGTGCCCCTATCATAAAACCAGTAAGTAGCGCCAGTGTTAGGTTCTGGTAATTCTTAAAAAGATAGGTCAATACCTTAGAGAATACTTTAAGACCTACAACACAACCTAACATAAATAGCAGCAACTTAATAGCTGCATTTTTTAATGCTGAAAAATCAAAAGCTAGCAACGCATCTACAAAATTACGCACGGTACCTAATACAATGCTGTAAGAACCTAAAAGCAGTAATATAAAAGACCCTGATATCCCCGGAAGTATCATAGCTATGATTGCAACGAAACCTGACAAAAATATAAACCAATAACTTGCGCCTGTACTCAAAGGTTCTGCGATTGTGATAAAATAAGAAATGACTATACCAATAAATCCAGCGAGAACAACGCCAAAATTCCAACTTTTAATTTGACCTCCTACGTAAACGATACTAGCGATTATAAGACCGAAAAAAAATCCCCAAAGTAAAAGCGGATGCTCGTCTAAAAGAAAAGTAATGAGTTTTGCAAGAGACAAAATACTAAGACCTATACCTAAAAATAAAGCTCCCAGAAACTTAAGATTGTACGATTCTATCATCGTACTGAATCCGTCTTTCTTCCAGACTTTAAATAGCGCAATGTCTAATTTGTCTATCGTAGCAATAAGTTCTTCATAAATACCTGCGATAAAAGCGATGGTTCCTCCAGACACTCCCGGAACCACATCAGCAGCTCCCATTGCTAAACCTTTTAAAGTAACGAGTGCGTAATTTGCAAGTGATCTTTTTTCAGACATTGGCTGATTTTGGTTAGGTTTCAAATGTAAGAAACAAATCTATAATCTTGGGAGTTCAAACTCGTAAGAAAACAAAAAGAGACTGCTTTTACAGTCTCTTTTAAATTCATTTTAAATAAAAGTTGATTTAGCTCTTTTTAGCCTTTTGTATTTTTTGAACTACAGAGCGTTTTGCGAAAACAAAAGGAAATAATTCTTCTAAAATTATATCGTAATCAGGTTCTAATCGCAGTGCATTTTCTAAATGAAAATGACCTTTATCATCCTGACCTTGTGTAAAGAATAAACCAGCTAACCTAAATTCTATTTGTACAGACTCCGGGTAGAATTCAAGCGCTTCAAATAAATTTGTAATAGCTGCTTCTAACTCACCAAGGTTAATTAAAATGTCACAACGTGTTAGCCAGGTTTCTAGCTCATAATTACCCAGCTCTAAGGTTTTGCTATACCCCCGTTCTGCTTCTTCATAAAACTTTAAGCGGTTATTTATTTTAGCGTAGCGTTTCCAGTATAAAACATTATCCCCATCAATATTTATGGCTTTATTGATGTAATAAAGCGCATTTTGATAGTCCATCTTTTTAGTGTAATAATCAGTAATTGCGATCCAGCCCTTGTCTAAAAGCGGATCTTCTTTTACTGTTTTTAAAAAATAGGTGATGGCAAGATCATCGCAATGCAATTTCTGGTAACATTTACCCATTCTTAAATAGGCAAAAGAGGTGGGGTCGTCAAGACCTAACGTGATCTGGTAATTCTCTATTGCTTCATTATACCGACCTAATTTTTCAAGCACCTTACCTTTTTCAAAATAAGCACCAATAAATGTATCATCACTTATGATTGCAAAATCATAAGCTGCTAAAGCTTTTTTATACTTTTTTAGATCAAAATATTGCTTACCCACCTGATGCCAGGCAACTTCACAATACGGATTTTTATCTAAAAACATATTGAGGTAATCTATCGCTTCCTCGTGTTGTTCTAAAAAGTCGAAGCAATAAATCACATTATATAGTGCAGAATAATCATCTTCATCAACTTCTAGACATTTCATAAAATTGAACTTCGCATTCTGAAAGTCATCCATAAACAAATATTCCATCCCTATTAAAGAATAGATATCTGCATCAGCATCGGTAAGTTCTAATGCGGTTTCAAGCAGCTCAATAGCTTTAGTGTGATCATCTTGTTTAGAGTAGATGTTTGCCTTTTGAATGTAGACTTCCTCGTTTTGAGGCTCTAATTCGTATAATTCAGCTAAAAGACGATCTGCTTCTTCTAATTTGTTCTCAAAGATTAAAATTTCAATCTTAAAAAGCTTCAAATTTGAAGAGGAAGGATGCTGGTCTAGTCCTAATTTCACGGCTTTTTTTGCTAAAGCAATCTTGCCGTTCTCTAAATAATGATTAACAATATTCTCAAAGTCATCCGAATCGAAGAAAAGGACATCATTAGTCTTTAACATAGATTCAAAACGGGTGAGCGGGAAATTATCTTCTTCGTGTTCTTGATTAAATTTCATACACGTTGCTTTTAAAAAATTTCTGCCTTTATAAATTTAAAAAGGATAGCAGGCAGACAGCTGTGCTTTTTATATTGTTGTTAACAAAGTAATCAACAATTACGCCCAAAAGTGCAATTATGCCATTTTAGTCGCAATTTTATTTAAAACCTTAAGCAAGATCTCACAGCCCTCTTTTATCTCTTTAGCAGAGATGGTTAGAGGGGGAGTGATGCGTATTGCACGGGTTTCAAAAAGTAACCAAAATAAAATTAAGCTTTCTTCTTGAGCCATTAAAATTGCTTCAGTAGTTATTTCTGCTGAAGGGGTAATTGCAACCAGCATCAGACCTTTTCCGCGAACTTCGGTAATGAGCTTATGTTTAAGCAAGCTTCTAAATAATTTTTCTTTTTCTAAAGCTTGCGCCATGAGATTACTTTCTAAAATAGTTTTTGCTGTTGCTAAAGCAGCTGCCGCAATGACAGGGTGACCACCAAAGGTTGTAATGTGTCCCATTTTTGGGTTATTTGACAAGAGTTGCATATGTGCTTTTGAAGCAGTAAAAGCACCAATAGGCATACCGCCTCCCATACCTTTTCCCATTACAACAATATCTGGAACTACTTGATAATTTTGAAAACCAAAAAATGTCCCTGTACGGCCAAAGCCAGGCTGAATTTCATCAAGAATTAAAAGCGCACCCACTTCTTTACAGCGTTTTCTTACTGCTGCAAGCCAGCCGTGTTCGGGTTGAATAAATCCTGCTCCGCCTTGAATTGTTTCTAAAACAACTCCGGCTGTATTTTCTGTAATTTTATTTAAATCTTCAAAACTATTGAAGTTTATATGCGAAATATCTCCTACAACCGGTCTAAAAGGAGCCACACGCTCTTCGTAGTTCATTAAGCTTAATGCGCCAAAGGTGTTACCATGATAAGCTTGATTAGCAGAAATGATTGCGCTTCTGCCAGTAACTCTTCTCGCCAGTTTCATCGCGCCATCTATAGCTTCTGTACCGCTATTTACTAAATAAGTTTGCTCTAAGGGTTCGGGTAAATTTTCTGCTAATAAACGGGTTAGTTGAACAGCAGGATCTTGAGCATATTCTCCATAAACCATCACATGCAAATACTTTTCGCTTTGCGTTTTTATAGCATTAACAACTGCCGGATGGCAGTGACCTAAACTTGCTGCTGAAACACCTGCTACAAAATCTAGATACGCCTTACCCGAAATATCATAGATATAGGAGCCTTTTGCGTGAGATACTTCAACTGCTAAAGGGTGCGGACTCGTCTGTGCTTGATATTTTAGGAAATCAGCCTTCATTATTTGTAGTTGTTGAATCTTTAACTTTTGGCTTGGGTAGTTCTTTGAGTTGAGGTTTTTGGGTTTTTATGGAATCTGTTCCTTCTTGAATCGTTGCTTTGTCATTAACAGGGACACCTATCGAAGGTGCATCTTCTTCCCGGTTTTTAAAGTCTGAAGGATTTAATTTTGAAGCCTCAGGAATATCGAGTTCTTCATCAGGGATGCTATTGTCAAAGAAATCTTCATCAATCTCCGGTAGTGGAATGCCTTCAATTTTAGTGAGTGTAAACGGAGCTTCTCCTTTAAAGATATCTTCTTTGGTCAGCAAACGTTCATCACCACGCCAGTTCAATCCCGGGAACTCTCTAGACTCGATTGGGAATTTAGAAAGCGGGTAAACCTCACCGTCAACTTGTTTCCATTTTGTGATTTCAACTAATTCATTTTCTTCTAAAATTGCGGTGATTGAAGCCGATTTGCTTTTGTCTATACCTTGTAAAACACCATCATCTCCACGCATATAATTAATGCTCTCAGCATTTTTCACAATATCTATTTGATGCAACGCATTGTCTAGAAATGTACCGTAAAGCACATCGCCTTTTACTTGGTTGAATCCTGTTTTTTCCTTCTGATCAAATAGCGGAATGGTATCTTGCTGCGCCATAAATGCATTCTCAAAGACTTTTAGTGAATCGAGCTGCTCAGTTTTGGTATTGCTTTTTAAATGGATAGAATCACCGGTCATCTGGCTGAGTCCGCTCCATAGAATAGGTTTACCAATCATTTGTGTCAATCCAGTTTGCTGATTGATGTGTATAGAATCTGACTTTCCGCTTAGATCACTTTTAAAAAGGCGTACATTGTAATAACCGCGAACAATACGTTTTTCGGGAATTCCGGTAACAACAAGGCGGTCTCCGTGAATGTAAATCGAATCGTTATCCTGAACGGTTATTGCAACCGCTTTTTTAGTAATAAAAACCGAATCCTTATCCTTGTAAACTTCAGCATAATGCCCTTTAATGACACTATTGTTAGCAGTATCTAGAACCTTAATATTATTAGTTGCTGAAGCAAAATTGGTAGGCCGGTCAAAATATAAACTGTCTCCAAAAACAGTACGGTTGTCATAATCTATTCGGGAATTTTTTACAAAATATCCATTATCATTGCGGGTATCATAGTAACCCCGTTCACAATAAACAGTGCTAGCTTCACTGGTAATGGTTGAAGGTCCATACAGGTATGCCACACCACTTTCTGAATAAAAATCGAGTTGGTCACTTTCAATAACATATTCCGGGTTGGTGACCACCACATCCTGAATAAACGAATACTTGTCTTGGTCTAAAAAATATCTACCTATTTTACTGTTGATTACACTTGCGGTATCGCGTAGGGTTCCGCCGGTGCGGTAATAGGCTTGTTGTTTGATTCTGTCAAAATAGAGCGTATCGGTATCTAAAGTGGCGGTTGGTGTTTTTAAATTCACTCCTCCTGATGCCCAGGCAAATTGGGTATTACCGTTGTACTCCCCATAGTTACTGCGCATACTTATGGTGTCGCCTTGTTTCATACGGACATTACCAATGGCGCGGACGAAATTTTCATTTTTATAATGAAACGCCAGATCACACCACATTTCTATACCTTCATGCTGAATGTAAACCTGATTGGTATTTTTATACATCACCAGAGCTCCCGGATATTTTACTTCATCTATTTGCGAAATATCTGAGGTGATATCTAATTCTTTCCCTTCCTGTGCAAAAGAGCTTGCAGTGAGAAAAAACATTAAAAAAAAGAGGCTGTTTTTTAAAAAATCAGGCATAATATAATTTGATGCAAATATAACGGAAAAAGCAGCGGTTAAAGTATTCCCTTTAGTCAAATATGAAAGCTATTATTTTTAAACCGATTGCGCTTCTTTTATCATTTCAATATAAAAATCTTCGGTTAGGTCATCTTTAGAGAGTTCTAAGTCTGCCAGTAAGCGATAGAGTTTTTCAAAAAGTGCATCAGTTTCAGCATGTTTAGCAGTTGTAGTTTCGATCTCTATAAAAGAATCTTGCAGTTCATCAAATTGAACAAGCGCAATTTCAACAGCAGCGCCCTCATAATTTAGGTTGAAAACTTCACAGTGCTTGGTGTAGTGAGCGGTTTTTGTATATCCTAAATGAAACAGTATTTGCTCAGAATTGTGATGATCTAAAACGATGGTTTCGTATTCAGGTTTAGAACGTGTGACCTTATCAAAAGGTTTGTCTTTAAAAGTTAAATAATGTTTAGATTCGCCGGAATCTAAATTGGTTTTAGTGCGCAAGCGAAACTCCTGATCTTCTGCTGTTAGCTTATTGTTCTTATCAAAATAGCGATCATCGTAGTCCAATTGAAACTGAGAAATAGGATTCAATTTCTGAATTATCTCTCGGGTTTGATCATAATTTTTAAGACGAGCCGTAAGTTCTACTTCATACATAGTTAAGCACTTTTAAGCTTAAAATTAATGCTTTGCAAGCAAGCCTCACACTTATAAATGCACAACTTTATGAATGAAGTTTAACTTTTTGATCACGGGTTCTGACAAAATAAAGGGATAAGCATCTGCGTGGCCCATACTTCTGTTTAGAGAATTGATCGAGTAGGTGAGTGGTAAGTAGTGCTTAATGATCTTACGCATATCTGCACCATCATATGGATCAAAATCACAAGCAACCCTCAGGTTGGGAACTTTTGAAATTTCAGGGTCTAGTGTAAGACCGAAATTAAACGAAGTCTCAAGCACGTCCATCAAATGTAAGTAATGTGCCCAGGTTTCTGCCCAATCTTCCCAGGCGTGCATTGTGGCATAACTGCTGATGTAATTATCTCGCCAATTATCTGGGGCTCCGTTTTTATAATGTTTTTGCAACGCTTCACCATAATCTTCTCGGTCGTCACCAAAAAGCGCTCTGAATTCTTTCAAGTTCTGTGGATTATTTTTTATCAAAACATCCCAATAAAAGTGACCAACTTCATGTCTGAAATGGCCTAATAAAGTACGATAGCGTTCAGAAAGTTGTTCTTTAATATATTCTCTGTGAGCAGCATTTGCTTCCTGAATATTTAAGGTTATGAGTCCGTTATTATGACCAGTCTTAACACCGTTAGGATCATTAGGATCTGAAGCTAAAAAATCGAAGGAGAGGTTAAAAGGAGCATCGTCTATGATGAATTTCACCGGAAGTTTCAACTTATGTAAACTGTAAAATAACCGGCGCTTTGCTGCTTCAATTTTTTGCCAGTCGAGTTTATTTTCAGGATAACTCAAATCTGGAATAATATGATTGGTACTACAAGCTTCGCAATAAGGATTATCACTTTTAGCAGGGACTAACCAGTTACAAGCGTCTAACTCATAATTTGCGCAATACAACAGAACTTGTTCCTTATTTACGGGATTAGCAACCGGAAGGCTATTCATCGGGAACGAAATGATTTTTTCATCTTCATAAAGGTAGCCTAGATCGTTACCACATTTTTCGCAAGAAGTATTTTCAAAATAGACTGGGTTGTTGCAGTTGGAGCACTGAAAAAGTTTCATAATTTGTCGTTGTTAAGACTTTGTAAATGTAGGGTTTAAGAGTTTGCGAGTATTATAATTAATTCAGAAATAAAGCATAAAAAAACCGAAGCATTTTGCTTCGGTTTTTAAATATTCCAATAAGAATTGTCAGACTATCTGTGAATTGTTTGTGTACGGTCTGGACCAACAGAAACAATTTTAATAGGCACATTCAGCTCTTTTTCTAAAAACTCAATATAAGCATTGAGCTCTTTAGGTAATTGTTCATCACCTTTCATTTTAGTAAGATCTTCTTCCCAGCCTTTCATTTCTGAATAAACAGGCTCTACGTTTTCAGGCTCAATATTATAAGGTAAGTGATCTATAACTTCGCCCTTGTATTTGTATTGTGTACAAATCTTAAGGGTATCAAAACCGCTCAATACATCACCTTTCATCATCATCAATTGAGTAACACCGTTTACGTGTACTGCATATTTGAGTGCTACAAGATCTAACCAACCGCAGCGACGTGGTCTACCAGTAGTAGCACCAAACTCATTACCTACGCGTCCCATAGTTTCACCAACTTCGTCAAAAAGTTCGGTAGGGAATGGGCCAGAACCCACACGTGTGGTATATGCTTTAAAAATACCAAATACATCTCCTATTTGATTAGGAGCAACTCCCAGACCGGTACATGCACCGGCAGCAGTAGTATTTGAAGAAGTTACAAATGGATAAGTACCAAAATCAATATCAAGCAAAGAACCTTGTGCGCCTTCTGCCAAGATTGATTTTCCGGCTTGTTGTGCTTGGTATAGATACTCTTCAGAATCAATAAAAGTCAATGATTTTAAAACTTCAACAGCTTTAAAAAATTCAGATTCTAATTCTTTAAGATCAAACTCAATTTTTGCATCGTAGAAATCAATCATATCAATATGCTTATCTCTAAGAGAAGCATAACGATCTTTCCAATCTGCAAGTTCAAGATCTCCTACACGAATCCCGTTACGACCAGTTTTGTCCATATAAGTAGGACCAATTCCTTTTAGGGTAGACCCTATTTTTGCCTTACCTTTTGAAGCTTCAGAAGCTGCATCAAGAAGACGGTGTGTAGGTAGAATTAAATGCGCTTTGCGAGAAATAAGTAATTTCTCTTTGATGTTCAGTTTAAACTGAGCAAGATTGTCTAATTCTTTTTTAAAGATAACCGGATCAATCACAACGCCGTTACCAACTAAGTTGATCGCATTCTCGTGAAAAATACCAGAAGGGATTGTGTGTAAAACGTGTTTGATACCATCAAATTCAAGCGTGTGACCCGCATTTGGTCCGCCTTGAAAACGGGCTATAATATCATAATCTTTTGTAAGGACATCTACAATTTTGCCCTTACCCTCGTCTCCCCATTGGAGACCTAGAAGTAAATCTACTGCCATTTATGAGTTATTGTCTTCGGTTGTGTTTTCTGTTGAATTCTCTTTGCGGGTACCGTAAAAATAAAGGGAGTGTTTGTTAATCTCTATATTAAAAACCTCTTCAATGGTTTTCTTAATAGATTGAATACGTGGGTCGCAAAATTCTATAACCTCACCGGTATCAGTTAAAATAACGTGATCGTGCTGTTTGTCAAAATAAGATTTCTCATATTGAGATTGATTTTGCCCAAACTGATGTTTGCGTACAAGGCCACAGGCCAGTAGAAGTTCTATCGTGTTGTAAAGCGTAGCCCTACTAACCCGATATTTTTTGTTCTTCATACTGATGTACAACGTTTCTATATCAAAGTGGTCTTTGTAATTGTAAATCTCCTGTAAAATCGCATAGCGCTCAGGAGTTTTACGATGACCGTTCTCTTCTAGAAACTTAGTGAAGACGTTCTTTACGACTTCTTGATCTTTATTTATTGTTGCTTTAGGTACCATAATAGAGGGTGCAAAGTTACGTATTTACAGGCGTATGACTTTGTCGATACCGTTTATTTTTTTTAAGTTTTCTATAAGCCTGCGTAAATGCTCTTTGTTTTGAACAATGACGGTAATATTTCCTTTAAAAACACCGTCGTTTGTTGTGAAATTCAGATTACGCATATTTACATGCATATGTTCTGAAATCTCACGGGTAACGTGATTAACAAGCCCAAGGGTATCGATGCCGGTTAACTCTAAGTCTGCTTTAAATTCCTGAGCAGATGAATCTATCCATTTAGCAGGAATAATTCTATAAGCGTAATTGCTTTGTAACGAGATTGAATTGGGACAGTTCTGTTTATGTACTTTTATGCCTTCTGAAACCGTTGTGAACCCAAAAACCTTGTCCCCTGGAATAGGGTTGCAGCATTGTGCCAAAGTATAATCTAATTTTTGCTCGTCTTTGCCAAAAACTAAAAGATCATACTTTTCGGTAATCTCATCTTTATTTACATGCTCCGCTACGGGAGCTTTACGTATTTTATTTTTAAAGAAGGTGACAAAAGCATTGCTACGGGAAGTAGCATATTCTTTTATCATCTTGTTGTCTATTGTACCTATCCCAACGCGGTAAAACAAATCCAGACTGGTTTTTAGTTTAAAATAAATAACCATTTCGTTGATCACATTCTCATCAAGATTGATCTTTTGAGAGCGTAATTTGCGTGTAAGGATAACTTTCCCGTCTTCTGCAATGGTTTTTTTCTCGTCTTTTAAAGAAGACTTAATTTTAGAACGTGCACGCGCTGTTGTGGCGTAATCTAACCAGTTATTATTAGGTTTAGCGTGTTCTGAGGTAATGATCTCTACCTGATCACCACTTTTAAGTTCGTGACTCAACGGAACTAATTTGCCATTAACACGTGCTCCGCGAGTATGCATACCCACTTCGGTATGAATACTGAACGCAAAATCTAAAGGTGTTGCAGCTTTAGGAAGTGATTTTAATTCTCCTTGAGGTGTAAAGACAAAAATCTCTTTATTGTAAAGATTCAGCTTAAACTGCTCAACAAAATCTACCGCATTAGTCTCATTATTTTCTAAAGCTTCTTGTAAACGGTTCAACCATTGATCTAAAGTTTGATCTTCGTCTGTCTCGTTAGATGAACCTTGTTTATATTTATAATGCGCCGCATAACCTTTCTCGGCAATCTCATTCATTCGGTCAGAACGAATTTGAACTTCAACCCAACGTCCTCTGAGTCCCATAACCGTGATGTGCAAGGCTTCGTATCCTGTAGATTTAGGAGAGGAAATCCAGTCACGAAGTCTCGTAGGATTGGGTCTAAAATGGTCTGTGACTATGGAGTATATTTTCCAGGCTAAAAATTTCTCGCTTTCAGGAGCAGCCTTGTAAATAATTCTAATTGCAAATTTGTCATACACTTCGTCAAACGGAATATTCTGTTTGAGCATTTTTCGGCGTATGCTGTAAATAGATTTAGGTCTGCCTTTTATTTCATAATCCAAAATCTCCTTGTCCAGCGATTGTTCAACAGCTTTGGTAAACTCTTCAATATATTGGTCTTGCTGCTCTTTAGTCTCTTTCATCTTACGCGAAATGTTTTTAAACACTTCAGGTTCGGTGTACTTTAGACCAAGATCTTCAAGCTCTGTTTTAATGTTGTAAAGACCTATACGGTGCGCAAGGGGTGCATAGATATAAAGTGTTTCACTAGCGATCTTTACTTGCTTATCTGGCCGCATAGAGTCCATCGTTTGCATATTATGCAAACGGTCTGCAATCTTAATGATGATTACCCTAACGTCATCGTTTATGGTAAGCAGCATTTTCCTAAAATTTTCTGCCTGTAAAGAAACATCCCGATGCTTCTTTAAATTAGAGATTTTAGTAAGACCGTCAACAATGCGCGCTACAGTGGGGCCAAATAATTCTTCCAGATCTTCAAGCGTATACGAGGTGTCTTCCACAACATCGTGCAAGAGGGCGGCGGCAATAGAAGTCGCATCCATACCAATCTCACTGGCAACAATACGTGCTACAGCTAGTGGGTGAAAAACATAGGCTTCCCCAGATTTCCGACGCTGATCTTTATGCGCATCTACAGCTATCTCAAAAGCTTTTCTGATCATTTTTTTATCATCATCAGAAAGCGTGCGGTAACTTATGCGCAATAATTCTTTATAACGCCTGGTAAGCTCTTTATTTTCTTTTTCTATATCAACCGTAGTCATAATTTAAAAGTACAACTATATCCTAAAAAAGCAAATGTAAATACCGCTTCTATTCAGAAATAGATTTTAAAAAAATAGTATGCTTTAAATCAGCTCAAACTCTTATTTAAGACCTTTTAAATTGCGATAGCGTTGCAATAAGGTAGGGTGTGAGTAATGTAATTTTACATATAGCGGATGCGGAGTTAAATTGCTGAGGCTATTGCGAGAAAGTTTTTTAAGCGAACGTATGAGCGGTTCACCTGCGTAGGTGTCTTTTGCGTAATTATCAGCTTGATATTCAAACTTTCGCGATAGCAAGCTCATTAAAAATCCGGTAATTCCAGAAATAGGCGTGTATAAAACTCCAAAAGCGATCAAACCGATGTGAAAACTAGGCTGAGTTACACCTAGCGCTTCAGAAAAAATAGGCATACTTATAAAACTGCCTAATAACCAAAGCGTAAAACCGGTAAGTAAAATTGAAGTAACTAAGTTGATAATAATGTGGTTCTTCTGGTAATGACCAACTTCGTGTGCCAGAACGGCAACAATCTCTTCTTCTTCCAGATCATTAATTAATGTGTCGTATAGTGTGATTCTTTTTTCTGAACCAAATCCTGAGAAATACGCATTGGCTTTTGTGCTGCGTTTAGAGCCGTCAATTACAAAAATATTATTCAGTTTAAAACCTACAGTTGCAGCGTATTGCTCAATTTTTACACGAAGCGAACCTTCCTCCAGCGGTTGTTGTTTATTGAAAAGCGGTACAATGAGTTTGGCGTAAAACATATTCATCACCACCGCAAAAACCGCAAAAACGATCCAGGCGTAAAGCCAAAAAGAACTTCCGCTTAGTTGATAAAACCAGATTACCAAAGCGAGTAAACCACCGCCGACAATAATAGTCATCAACCAACCTTTGAGCTTATCCATAAAAAATAGGGCAGGAGTTGACTTGTTAAAACCGAAGCGTTCTTCTATAACAAAGGTTTTGTAATAACTAAAGGGTGTTGTGAGAATATCTGAGCCAATCATGATAATTCCGAAAAAAATAAGACCAACAATGATCTCATTTGAACTTACTGACCGAGCTAAATTATCAACAAACGCAAAACCATCTGCAAAGAAAAAAGCTAGTGTCACTACGAGCATGAAACTCGAAGTCCGTGTTGAGAATTTTGCATTAACTTTTTTATAGTCTTGCGATTTGCGATAGCTTTCTTCATCATAAACATCAGCCAATTCCTGAGGAATGGGATCATCAAAATGCTTCACGTTTAAAGCGTCTAGAATTTGATCGATCACAAAACTAATTACGATAAAACCGATGATGATATAAAAAACGAGTGTTGGGGTCATAGTGAGTTATATTATTTCTTAAAACCGCGTTGTCTGCGGGCTTCAAAAATCAAGATAGATGCAGCAACAGAAACATTCATAGAATCAATTTTACCTTGCATCGGGATGATGATATTTTGCGTTGATTGTTTACGCCATTCTTCAGAAAGTCCGTCTGCTTCTGTTCCTACGACTATTGCTGTGGAGCCGGTGAAATCTTGCTTCTCATAAGAAATAGCTTCTTGTAAGATAGCCGCATAAATACTGATTTTTTTTTCTTTTAAAAAGGTCAAGACTTCTTCGGTTTTACCGGTGGCAATTTGCGTAGTAAAAACACCACCAACACTAGACCGTATAATATTTGGATTATAAAGATCTGTACGCGGGTTGGCAAGAATAAAGGCATCAACTCCGGCAGCATCTGCAGTTCGCAACAGTGCTCCTATATTCCCTGGTTTCTCAGGTGCTTCAGCGATGAGAATTAATGGATTTTTGGGTAATTGTAAATCAGTTAGTTGATTTTGTTTCGCTATCGCGGAAGCGACAATTCCTTCTGTGCCTGAGCGATACGCTATTTTTTTATAGACTTCTTCTGTAACTGCAATTTGCGCTACATTTTTATCCAGCTTAGATTGAAGCAATTGCAATTCTTCAGCATTTGCAATAGCATCACAAAATAGAATACGTGTCAACTCAAAACCTGCTTGTAGGGCAAGATTGATTTCGCGTACACCTTCAATAAGAAATTCACCATTTTTACGACGCTTGCGCGCTTTGTCTTGCAAGGCTGCCAGGCTTTTTATAGTGGGGTTTTGCGTGCTGCTAATTTCTTTAATCATTGCGGTAAATAACCTTATGTAGATTTTATTTATAATATTGGCTAAAGATACTAAAGTGAGTCAGCCTTATTCATTTTTTGAAATAGAATCAGATACCTTTTTAAAGGTGTAATGTTCTTTTAAAACATCGAGCAGCTGATCTTTAGTGTATCCTTCTTCTTTTTTACTATAAAGCTTTAAGTCAAGTTGATCATTATCTCTAATACTTAAAGTGTCTGTGTGATAAAGTTCGTCAAGCAATTTTTGCAGACTGTAATTCTGAGCATCCAGACAGAGTATGTTTCCGTTTTGAAGAGAGTCTATAGTTAAGCGTTCTGGGTTATCCAGTTTAAAAGCAATCCCGGTTGCTTCAATCTTAACTTCATCATCATCCACGAGGCTTCTTTCCACATTGTGAAAAAACATAAAGGACATCATTATTAAAATAAAGTTATGACTAAAATGTCCCAAAAGTGCCCAAACGAACCCCAGTTTTAATCTGAAAAAACTAAAAATAATTCCTGCGAAAAGCTGGGCTCCCACGATGATTGGCGCCAGCATAAAGAATACCAAATCAACATTATTGTAATTGCTCAAATGGATAAAACCAAAAATTGCTGAAAATAGATAGACGATAATGCGTAGATGCTTTTTCCAAAAACCAGAAAAATCAGTTTTAAATAGATATGCTATGAACCGAAAAACGTAATTGCGTTTATACTTTAAAGGAAATCTAAAGATCAATTCTTCAAGAAGTGGAGGAAGAATAGTGATTAGTAAAATAGAAATCCAGAACGAATGCAACTCGCTATTGAGCACATTTTCATATGGCGTCATTAAGGGCTCTAAAATAGAGATCAAAATCACAAAAATGAATGCGACTATAAAGTCATATATAACACCAGAAATAAGGTATTTAAACTTTTCCCAGGTAGATATAGGGAATGGTATATCGTTTGGCTTTTTTATGAAGTTATTAATGCTACTTACGCGAGCGCGAAATCCCATATTTACTTCTTAAAGAGAGGGATCAAATAGGATATTGTATAAGCATAACCCGCGCCGTAAACATTGTTAAAGGTTACTTTGTTATAACCTGGCGCATATAAATTTGTGAAACCGTCGGGTTCTTTTTGAGTAATCATACGTTTCAGCTGCACATTGAGTCCCATATATAGATTGTTAAAAAGCTCAACCTGTAATCCCATTTGCAATTCAACCCACGTCAAATTTAAATTTGAATAGTTGCGGGAAACGGTGCGTAAATCGGGATCAAAAAATGAATTCGTGGTGTAAATGGTGTAACTATCCAGATCTTGACTAAAGGTCGAGAAACCCGCATGTAACCCTACATAGATCATATTAGACATTCCCACCCAGTTGTTATAGGCATTATAATTAAAACCTGCTTTAATATAACTTCCCTGAGTTTTGGCAAAATAGTTAGCATCATCAAATTCCTTTGACTCTGTACCTATTTCTGCTGCTAAGTAATACCGATCTTTGATCCTAAAATCTCCTACAATAGCAAAACCTAGGTAGGTATCATCGAGAAAACTGCGTAGTGGTTTGCTAAAATCTATACCTACCCGTAAACCGTATTTATTGATTTTAGGTTTAGGCGCGACGGTATCAGCGGCTACCTCTTCTACAGGTTCTTCAACCTCGATGCCACGGTCTTCTTCTTGTGCCTGAATGTTGAGAATACTCAACAGCGCAAAACTAGTGACTAATAAAAACCTGTGTAGTGTCTTCATCTGAAATAGTTCTGGTAGTAAGCGTTATATCATCTATCCAGCGCCCGTCTGAGCCTGAATTATTCTGAATACTAAGATTGGTGTATATCACTCTATAGCCACAAGCAGAACTTATAAATTCTTCCTGCGGTGTATAGTTAAATGTGACTGTATCTGCATTATTAGGATCTTCTGCTGCTACTAAATTATTCGGATTTTTTACAAAAACTAAAACCGTAGCTGTAGTGTCTGTACGCAAAGGTATTTCTATAGTAGATGCATTGGTATATACGATGCTGTCTGAAAGGTCTGGCTTGTATATATTAATATTTAAAGATTTTGTTTCATTGATATTATCTCCATCCAGAAAGCCAATTGTTAATAATGGAGTAGTGGGGGTGCTGGTTGCACAAATATCATCACGCTCGCAAGAAAGGGAGAGTAACAAAACAGCAAGCATTAACAAAATCCAGTTTTTAAACATGGGGCTTATTTCAGTTTTAATAAAACTACATTTTCAACGTGATGTGTCTGTGGAAACATATCAACGGGTTGTATGCGTTCTACTTTATACAATTCATCTAACAGTGCAAGATCTCTTGCTTGTGTTGCGCTGTTACAGCTTACATAAACAATACGATCAGCTTTTATCTTTATCAACTGTGCAACGACGTCTTTATGCATTCCATCGCGTGGAGGGTCTGTAATGATGACATCTGGTTGCCCGTGTTGAGAGATAAATGCATCATTAAATACATTTTTCATATCACCTACGTAAAACTCAACGTTTTCTATGCCGTTTAATTGCGCATTGGCTTTAGCTGCGGTAATCGCGTCAGGAACCGCTTCAACACCAACTACCTTTTTAGCCTGTTTAGCAACAAATTGTGCAATAGTCCCGGTGCCGGTGTACAAATCAAAAACGGTTTCTTTACCCGTTAATCCTGCAAAATCCCGCGTGATTTTATATAATTCGTAAGCTTGCTCAGAATTGGTTTGGTAGAATGATTTGGCATTAATCTTAAACTTAAGACCCTCCATTTCTTCAAAAATATGATCCCTACCAGCGTAGCAAATTACATCCTGATCATAAATGGTATCATTTCCTTTTTCATTAATAACATAAAGGAGCGAAGTTATCTCAGGGAAGGTTTCTTTTAGATAGTCTAGCACCAACTCGCGCTGTTGTTTTTCTTCTTTGAAAAACTGAATCAACACCATCAATTCACCAATGCTGCTCGTACGTATCATTAAAGTGCGCAGAAAACCTTCCTGATTGCGTGTATTGAAAAAAGGAATGTTGTTTTTTGTAGCGAAATCTTTAACACCATTGCGTATCGCGTTACTGGGATCGCGCTGCAACCAACATTTGTCAATATCTAGAATCTTATCCCACATCCCCGGGATATGAAAACCTAAAGCATTTCGATCTTCAATGATCTCATCACTTTGAATTTGCTTTAGTGTAAGCCATTTGCTGTCGCTAAATGAAAATTCCATCTTATTACGATAAAAGTAAATCTTTTTACTGCCGCTAATGGGAGTGATTTCAGGAAGTTCAATTTTGCCCAGACGTTTCAGGTTGTTTACAACTTCGCGTTGTTTGTATTCCAACTGGTAATCGTAATGCATATTCTGCCATTTACAACCACCACAAGTGCCAAAATGCTGGCATTCGGGTTGGGTACGTTTAGGAGAATATTTATTGATTTTTATCGCTGTACCTTCATAATACGCCTTGCGTTGTTTTTGAGTTTGTACATCTACGATGTCACCCGGTACCGCATTATTGATAAAAATAACACGTCCATCAGGCGCTTTAGCTATAGCTTTTCCTTTTGCGCCGGCATCAATTACCTGCACATCAGTAAAAACTTTTCTTGTTTTCTTTCTTCTTGACACGCCGCAAAAATAGAATAAATAAGACGATTATTTCAACGGACTAGCTAGAAGTATTATTGAGTTCAATTTTGAGGGGAAGCTTCTTTATTTAAAGTCAATTTGAATAAAGCTGATGCTCTTGAATTTAATGGAGTTGTCCTCTAATTTTAGTATTTTGCAAGCGCTTAACCGGGATGATTTCTCTCCTGTTGAGGATGTTCTAAATCTGCTTCATAAGATTTAAATTTCAGACTTATACATTTCTTTTGTTTAATAGATAATAATAGAATCGTAAAGAGCTGAGTTATAAAAGCATCTTAAGTAGGAATCGTATAAAGATTACCTTAAAAAATTACAAAATGACTACTGTAAAACAACTCACTTCGCAAGAAGCAATCGCTCTTGAGGACAAGCACGGTGCACACAATTATCACCCACTTCCTGTGGTTTTAAAACGTGGTGAAGGTGTATACGTATGGGATGTTGAAGATAAGAAGTATTATGACTTTTTATCTGCATATTCTGCAGTAAACCAAGGTCACTGTCATCCTGCAATTGTGGGAGCAATGACTAAACAAGCCGAAGTATTAACGCTTACTTCTCGAGCATTTCACAATGATATATTGGGGCGCTATGAAGAGTATGCGACAGACTATTTTAAGTTTGACAAGCTATTACCGATGAATACCGGTGCAGAAGCTGTAGAAACAGCTATAAAAATTGCACGTAAATGGGCTTATGAGGAAAAAGGCGTTGCAGAGCACGATGCACAAATCATTGTTTGTGAAAATAATTTTCACGGAAGAACCACAACGATTATTTCATTTTCTAACGATGAGGATGCTCGTAAGAACTTTGGCCCATACACACCGGGATTTATTAAAATACCTTATGATGATCCTAAAGCTTTAGAACGAGCATTGATCGAAAATAACAATGTTGCAGGATTTTTAGTAGAGCCTATACAAGGTGAAGCGGGGGTTTATACTCCGGCTGATGATTTTATCAAAAAATCGAAGGCTTTATGTGAAGAACACAATGTGCTGTTTATCGCTGATGAAATTCAAACTGGTATTGCGCGTACTGGGGCTTTACTAGCAGTCTGCGGAAATTGTACTTGTGAAGCTCATTGCGAGCGTCAGGAGACTTATACGAGACCAGATATTTTAATTTTAGGAAAGGCTTTATCTGGAGGTGCTTATCCTGTTTCTGCTGTGCTTGCTGATGATGCTGTTATGAATGTAATTAAACCGGGTCAGCACGGTTCTACTTTTGGAGGAAATCCTGTTGCGGGAGCTGTTGCTATGGCTGCTTTAGATGTTGTGAAAGATGAAAAACTTGCTCAGAATGCACGTGTTTTAGGATCGCTTTTCAGAGCTAAACTCAATGAATTTATTGATGGAAGCAATATTGTGAAGTTAGTAAGAGGACGTGGATTACTTAATGCTATTGTGATTAATGATTCTGAAGATAGCAGTACAGCATGGGATATTTGTGTAGCACTTAAAGAAAACGGACTACTAGCAAAACCTACTCATGGAAATATCATTCGTTTTGCTCCTCCACTGGTAATGAATGAAGAGCAGTTGCTTGAGTGTGTTGCAATTATAACTAAAACGCTTAAAGCCTTCGAGAAGTAGTTTTTCATTAGAAAAATGAATTAAAAGAAAAAAGGAGCGACTAATTAGTCGCTCCTTTTTTTCTTTTAAAATAGTATTACTTATTCAGTTGCGATAAGCTCTATGTCAAATGCTATAGCCGTGTTTGGAGGTATAGGTCCGCTTCCTCTTGAACCGTAAGCTAATCTTGCAGGCATTAGTAAGGTGGCAGATCCACCTTCTTGCATATAAGAAATACCTTCTCTAAACCCCGGTATTACTTGACCTAAATTAAATTCAACTTCTGTAGTAGCTTGGTCAAATACAGTGCCGTCCAGAAAATAACCTTTATATTTTACGGTTACATCAGAACTAGTGGTGGGTGTAGCACCTTCACCTTCGGTTGTAATTATATAGTATAAACCTGAATTAGATTTTTCAACATTCAGATCATTAGCTTCTATATATGCTTCTAACTCTTGTTGATTTCGAGTATAAGCTTCGGCTTCAGATTCGTTATTCTCGTCGTCACTGCAAGAAATGAAAAGTGTTAAAATAAATAGGAGTAAAAACGATTTTAAATAATAGAATTTGTTGTTCAAAATTTTAAGATTAAAAGTGAAATAGAATTTATGATTTTAACTAAGATGCTTTTCTAATAAATAGGTTGCTTGATAAAAGGGATTTATTTTTTAGCTGCCAGTTCGGTTATTTTGATAATAACTTCAGTAGCCTTGATCATACTTTCAACAGGAACATATTCAAACCTTCCGTGGAAATTATGACCACCGGCAAAGATATTAGGACAGGGAAGTCCCATAAATGAAAGCTGTGAACCATCTGTACCGCCCCGTATGGGCTTTATAATAGGTTTTACGTATACAGCGCGCATCGCTTTTTCAGCAAGTTCTACAATATGCATTACAGGCTCTATTTTTTCACGCATATTAAAGTATTGATCTTTAATTTCAAGTGTTACAAGCTCTAACCCGTATTGACTATTGATTTCCAGAGCAAGATTGTTGAGTACTTCTTTTCTCGCTTCAAAATGCTCTTTGTTGTGGTCTCTTAGAATATATTCCAAAACGGTTTCTTCAACATCGCCGTGAATTCCATTTAAATGAAAAAAACCCTCTCTCCCAGAAGTATGCTCCGGAGTTTCCAGACGTGGTAATGAGCTGATAAAATCTTGCGCAATATGGATGCTGTTTATCATTTTACCTTTAGCATAACCAGGATGTACGCTTTTTCCTTTAACAAAAACTTTTACACTGGCTGCATTAAAATTCTCAAATTCTAGTTCGCCTATTTGGCTTCCGTCCATTGTATATGCCCATTCAGCACCAAATTTTTCCACATCGAATTTGTGTGCGCCACGACCTATTTCTTCATCTGGAGTAAAACCTATTCTGATGGGGCCATGTTTGATTTCAGGATGATTAATCAGATACTTTGCGGCTTCCATAATTTCTGTAATTCCCGCTTTATCATCAGCTCCAAGAAGCGTTGTTCCGTCTGTGGTGATTAAGGTTTGACTCTTATAAGCCAATAGGTCTTCAAAGTCATCTGGAGAAAGAATAATATCTAGATCTTCATTCAGAACAATATCTCCACCCTCATATTTTTCAATAATTTGAGGTTTAACATCAGTTCCGGTAAAGTCTGGAGTTGTATCATAATGTGCAATAAATCCTATAGTCGGCACAACAGTATTTGCCGTTGCCGGTAAGGTTGCCATGATATAACCGTTATCGTCCATAGTAGCATCTTTAAGCCCAAATTCTATCAATTCTTGATGTAATTTTCTGGCAAGATTCCATTGTTTTTGAGTGCTGGGCGTAGAAGAGCTGTTCTCGTCACTTTGTGTGTCAATCGTTACATAACTAACAAAACGGCTTATTATTGAGTCTTTTTCTATCATATGCAAGGGTATTGAATAATCATTGTAAATGTTGAGGTCAAAGGTACTGTTATGCCTAAAGATTCAAAGGCTGATACTAAATTTTATAATATTTTTAATTATACCTTTTCTTTTGAGTTGCAAGACATAAACTTACTTTTGCAGCACATTAATCAGCCTTATGTATAAATCAATTTTACGTCCTTTACTTTTTAAGTTTGACCCTGAAGGGGTGCATCATTTTAGTTTTAAAAGCATTCGGTTGTTAAGTAAAACCGGACTTTTAAATGTATTAAAACCTGCATTTGAAGTCAAACATAAAAGACTTGAGCGTGAAGTTTTTGGGCTGAAATTTAAAAATCCGGTAGGTCTTGCGGCAGGCTTTGATAAAGATGCAAAACTGTATAACGAACTTTCTCAGTTAGGATTTGGCTTCGTTGAGATAGGGACCTTAACACCAAAGCCGCAATCCGGCAATCCTAAAAAGCGCTTATTTAGGTTAAGAGAAGATCAGGCTATTATTAATCGAATGGGGTTTAACAATGGTGGAGTTGAAGCAGCTGTTGAACGTCTAAAAAAGAATAAAAACGTTCTGATAGGTGGAAATATTGGTAAAAATAAGGTAACTCCTAATAACGAAGCATTCAATGATTATAAGATTTGTTTTGAGGCTTTATATGATCACGTAGATTATTTTGTGGTCAATGTAAGTTCGCCAAATACACCTAACTTACGAGAACTTCAGGATAAAGAGCCTTTGACTAATCTATTAAGTGGTTTACAGAAATTAAACAGAGCTCGAGCAGCAAAAGAAAAACCAATTCTACTCAAAATTGCTCCAGACCTTACAGATGATCAACTTCTGGATATTATAGATATTGTAAATACTACTAAAATAGCCGGTGTTATAGCTACTAATACAACTATAGGCCGAACAGGGTTGTCTTCTGAAAATAAAGAGGAAGTAGGTGGTTTAAGCGGAAAACCCTTAAGAAAGCGAGCTACAGAGGTAATTCGGTTTTTGTCTAAAAAGAGCAACAAATCTTTTCCGATAATTGGTGTGGGAGGAATTCATAGTCCGGAAGATGCGATTGAAAAATTAGAAGCCGGAGCAAGCTTAATTCAGCTATACACTGGTTTTATATACGAAGGTCCATCTCTAATAAAAAAAATTAACAAGGAAATTTTAAAACGAGTTAATTAGTTCAAAGAACTTTCATTAGCTTTAAACTATTAATTGTAAGACCAAAGTAGTATAATTCTTGTGATATCATTTACCTTTTTACACAGACGAATTATTCTGCATTTTTGTGGAGTATTTTTTTTATTTCTTACTTTAGGGATATACGCGCAGACTCCGACAATAGACTCCTTAAAACAGCAAGTTACTCAAACAACAAATGACTCTTTAAAGAGCTATTTGTATCAACGTCTGGGATATGAATATTTATATTTTAAGCCGGATTCCGCACTGTTTTATATAGATAAATCTATAACGATTGCTAAGGCTGTTAAGAATGAATCTGCCACAGCCACCAGTTATAATCGCAAAGGAAGCTATTATGTGTTTCAGTCAAAATATCCCGAAGCGATTGTAGAATTTCAAAAAGCACTTCCTATTTTTAAAAAATTAAAAGATAGTTTAGGTCTTGCTGAAACTTATTCTAATCTGGGTGCGCTTGATTTTTATTTGCGGGATTACGACTCTTCCTTAGATAATTTTCAAGAGGCATTAAATCATATTGACAGTCTCAAACAGGTTAATTTATATACTAAATTAATCACCAATATGAGTGGGGTGTATAGGGAAAAAAAGCAATATGATAGCTCACTTTACTATGCTAAAAAGGCAATAGATTATTTCAAAAATGATAAGGAAAATAGGATAGTTGCAGTAACCTATTTCAATTTAGGAACTGCTCAGTATTTTCTAAATCAATACGAGACTGCTATTGCAAGTCTCAACTATGCTATTGCTCAACCAGAAATTCCTATTCAATTTGAAATCTTATCTAAATCTTATAAATCTCAGGCTTTATTAGCACTTGGTAAAGTAGAAGAAGCAGAAGATGTGCTTCAGAATTTGCAATCTCAAACCGAAAATTTACACGATCAGTATGTGACACTTGAGTTCTACAAGGCAAAGCAAAAAGTTTTTGAAGCAAGAGACAATACTACTGAGGCTCTTATTTATGCCAAAAAGTATATTCAATTAAATAATGAGATTCATAACCGCGAGCAAACCGCAATACTTCAAAATATTAAAGTGAAGTTTGAAACAGAAGAGCGTGAGTTTGAAAATAAATTGCTCAAAACAGATGCAGAAATCCAGGCGATGCAAATCAAAAATCAACGCTATGGAATTTGGGGAATCGCCATATTTATATTTTTACTTTTGGTAATGGTTTTAATTTTATACGGGATGTATAATCTTAAGGCTAAAAACAATGCAATTTTAAAAGAAAAGCAAAGCGTTCTTAATGAATTCAATCGTAATCTGACAACAATAAATAGTGAAAAAAATAAGTTTTTTTCCATTGTAGCTCATGATGTTAAGAGCCCTGTTGCTGCTATTTTAAGCAGTACCAATATGCTTCAAGCTAATCTGGATAGTTTTACTTCTGAAGAGTTGAAGGAATTAGCTGAAGAACTAAAAGGGCAATCTCTAAGTCTCCATTATCTCTTAGAGCACGTATTGATCTGGGCAAAATCTCAAATGGATGGGTTTAAGTTTGTTTCTAAAGAGATTAATTTAAAGACCTCTATTCAGAATTTATACAATAACGAGTTAGTATTTCTTAAGGCTAAGAACATCAGGATAAATTGTAATATAACTGATGATGCTACGATTAAAGCAGATCCTCAGGTAATGCAAGTTGTGATGAGAAATTTACTGAACAACGCAATAAAATTTACACCGAGAGGTGGTGTGATAACCTTTAATACTCAAGAAAAAGACAACTATTACTATATTCATGTTTCAGATACGGGTGTGGGTATGGCTCAAGATAAGATCGAAAAAGTCTTGGTTAATAAGGAACGTTATACTGTAGAAGGCACAGCTAATGAATCTGGTAATGGTATAGGTCTTATACTTTGTCAGGAAATAGCAAAAAAAGCTGGCGGGGAAATAACCGCAACAAGCAGACTGGGTAAAGGCTCAACTTTTACATTAGCACTACCTGTTTTAAAAGACTAAGATTACTTCGATTATAAACTCACATCTTTAATTGTATCTTTATTTTCGCTAAAACATATTAATGAGTCAG
>Ga0207888_100240_pt1 | contig 29189 bp, 23 predicted proteins | sample LinPmetageLP43_FD_184055 | JGI IMG/M metagenome (GOLD analysis project Ga0207888, IMG submission 184055) | Marine viral communities from the Pacific Ocean - LP-43 (SPAdes) | ecosystem: Environmental > Aquatic > Marine > Oceanic | place: Pacific Ocean | collected 2010-08-27 | reverse complement strand
CGGTATAAATCAAAAAAGCTTGACGATAATAGAATCGTCAAGCTTTAAATTATAAATTTAATCCATCAATAATCTGTATCGTTTATTTAGGACTAGACACTTTTATTGGCACCGCCAAAGGGTCTGATCTCCCTGAAGCTTGTCTTGAAAATAAGAAATTTCTTTTTAGCGACAGCCCCGAAGTAGTTTATTATTTCTTTGATTTCACAGTAAAACTAGGCGCTTCATAATCTTTGGGTAAATAATCAGAAGGGATGGTTGTTTGATTACCATCACGTGCTGCGCGGTAATGCGGAGAAAGGATCTCGATACCATTTTCATTACATACATCCTGAATATTTTGATGCAGTTGCGAGTAAATAGAAGCCTGTTTATTAGCCTCACGCACGTATGCATTAATCTGGTATGCCACATAAAAATCTTCTAAACTCGTCTGTAAAACGAACGGCTGTGGATCTTTTAAAACCAGATCTGTACGCAAAGCGGCATCAATAAGTACCTGGTGCATATCTTTCCAGGGGACGTCATAACCTATGGTAACAGTGGTGTGTATAATGAGACCCTTTTCTGGTGCATCACTGCTGTAGTTTATAGTGTGACTGCTCATTACTGTAGAATTTGGGATAGAAATGATCTCATTCTTTGGGGTTCGAACACGGGTTACCAAAGATGATTTTTCAATCACATCACCTACGATATCACCAATTTTAACCCGATCACCAATCTTAAAAAGACGCATATACGTGAGTACCAGACCGGCAATCACATTAGATAAAGACCCGGCGGAACCGAAGGTGAACAAGAAACCTAAAAACACCGAAATACCCTGAAATACGGGAGATTCGCTTCCGGGTAAATACGGGAATATCACGACAAATGCAAAAGCGATAACCAGCACCCGGACTAATTGATAGGTAGGATTTGCCCAATCTGGATAAAAGCCATTAAAACTTAGACGCTCTTCTGCAACTTCTACTTTCAAAAAGTGCAAACCTTTTAAAACCAGTCTAAAAACAATAATGATAACCACGATCGCAAAAATGTTTGGCAAGTAATTCCAGAAGGCTAAGAAAATACTTTTGATAGGGTTTATGATATAACCCAATAACGCAGTTGCAAAAGATTCTGTCTGCGGAAAAAAACCAAATATAATAGGCAGGGCAACGTAAATCGCAAATAACACGGTAACCCATTTTAAAATACGGTTCAAGAGTAACAATACGTGTACTTGTCGCTCTGCATCGAGCAGGGTATAGTTCTTTATAGTAAATGCTTTTAAACGCTTGTGCTTTTGCCGCTGAATCTTGAGGGCTGTCCATCTAAAAAGCCGTAAAACATATTTAATGATCAGTCCAATTATGATTAAAACAACTAGGGCAAGACCAAAACTTTTTAGTAGATTTAAAAAGCTGTTTTCTTTTTTATACCGAACCACTTCAGCACCTATTATATTTTTATAAGTGGTAGCTAATTCGATCTGGGTGGTTTCAAACCAGAGAGCATCTACATCGGTGATACTAATTATTGTTTGTGATTCATAGATAACATCTACTGTAGCTTCATTTTCAGAAATTTTTAAAGAATCGGTATCAAAACTTAATGCTTCAGGAAGTTTTTTGATACGTTGAGAAATAGCATCAGCACGGTCTTGTGCTGAAAAGCTTGCAATACGATTATAGATTAGAAATAAGGTATCCTCATGAAAACCGATGACCGGATACCCCTTTGTTGTTTGCTTTAAAGAAGCTATTTGTTGCTTTTTAGTTTCCCGAAGTAATGAATCTTTAGCTTTAAATTGTTGAAGTTGTGCTTCAAGCTCCCTTCGGTCTTTATTAGATGAACCCAAAGCATTGATGCGTTGTTCCAAATCTGCTCTGCGTATAGAATCTGCAAAGCGTTGTTTTTCTAAATCGGCGAGTTTTTTTACAAAATCATCTCCTGTAGTTTGTGTTGCAACACTGTCTAGGACCATCGTCGTAGAATCGTTCTGTGCAAGGGCAAAACCAAAGTTGAGAAAGAATAAGAGAATACCTAATTGCTTAACCGATACCATTAGAAAAACTTTTAATTAAGCACGAAAAATAATTAATTCTAGTTTACCAGTCCTGTTTTTCTATCGAAATTGGAAAAACTAAAAAGGCTTATAGATTTTTATGGGAACCGTCACAAGACGGTAAACGCTTTGATTTTCCACAGGTGCAATCATATATTCCTTTGCCGCTGAGTATTCTGGGGATATATTTTTGTATACGGGATACTCTTGTTTTAGCTTGTTTAGCAGCATTGAAATGCAATAAATAGCCTTTTTGCCTGCCCGGAGTTAAGGTATTAAAAGCAAACTTTAATTGATCATCACGATCTAAAAATTCCTGAAATTCTTCAGGTATGTCATAAGCTTTAATCTGCTTGAATTCTAGTTTAGTACCAGAGCGTTCCAGATCTACAGCTTCTTGTATATAAGTGAGGATTAACTGTTCTTGCTCAAAAACTTCAGTTTCATTCGTATATTTTAATAAGCGAATAGCTTGAGAATCAGCTCCGGGTTTTTGAAGCAAACCGGCTTTATCCTGAAGTAATGCTCCTTTAAAAAAACTAACGGCGCAATACGCTTTAAACTGACTGACAATGAGAATATTCTTGTCATCAATCGTATAGCACGGGTTACGCCATTTAAATGTTTCAGTCAGTTGAGACCTTAAGATTATTTTCCGCAGCGTGTTCAACGCTGTCTGCCAATGCGTTTTTTTAGCATAAAAATCTTCTACACCTGCATTCATAACGGTTTTATTCTTTTTTACTTCCGTCTAGAATTGCTTTAATTCCGCGGAGCGCAATCAATGCAAAAATGGGTCTGTGGTTGAGTTCATAATTGAGTTCAACAACGGCTTTTTCCAATAAAAAGGTTTCCAGAAGAACTGTGTAATCTCGATCAGTATCAGGTATCAAGTCTGAGTTTACAAGAGTCTTTTTATACCCATTTAAATAAAACCGGGAAATGTAATAATACCAGACTTCTGCCCAATCTTCTAGGTGTGACTCGCGGTATTCTTCTGCATAATTTTGTTGCATTAACGGACTGTATGCGGCGTAGTGGAAAGAGCGAATCATCGAGGCTACATCACGCAATCCTGAACGCAAAATACGGCGCTCACTAAATGGGCGAGACGGTTCACCTTCAAAATTGATAATCACAAAATCTTTTCCCGTCCATAACAGTTGACCCAATTGAAAGTTACCGTGTGTACGTATTTTTACGGTATCTATTTTGTGTTTAAAAACGCGTTTAAAACACGACAATACTTCGCTTTTTCGGTTTAAAATAGCTTCTGCTTCTCCTTGAATTGTGAGCGGAAGACTGGGTATTGATTTTCTTAGATTTTCAAATGCTTCACGAGTTATACTTTGCAGTGAGGAATATAATGAGCGTTGATAATGCAAAGAAAAAGCCTCGTGTTCAAAACCACTGAGTTCTTTATGACTGGCAAGCGCTTGATGCATTTCTGCGCTGCGTTGCCCCAATAAATTTACACGTTCTGGAAATAAGCTATCTATAAGATCTTGCTCTTGTTCCTCAAGATTTTCAAAAAGCAAGGGTTGTGAACGTTTGGTAAGATCATAGCTTGGATCGTTTTCCTGAGCTTGTGTCTGCACGCGTTCCATATAACGATGTGCGGCATCCTTTGCATTGACCCAGCCGGTACCCACATTTGTTACTAAATCCTGCATCATACCCAGCACCGCTTCATTGCGTTTTTGAGTATGGTAAACCAGTTTACCCATATAATCAGGTGTATTGGCATACTTTACAGTTTCGGTTAAGTACTGCGCTAGTTCTGCATCAGGATTGATGCTGTTGTCTAAACGACGGTACAGTTTTAAGAAATAGCGGTGATCATAAATGATCGAAGTATTACTCTGTTTAGATTCAATAATTCGAGAACTAACATCTTTAATTTCAGAATCTGGTGTCAAATTTCCTTTTATAAAAGCCAGTTTTTCTTTGCCGAATTTCAGGGTTTTTCCGTCTTGTAAGCCGTAAAAAAGTTGCGCTCTAAAAGGTTCAACATAAACAGAATCTACCAGCAAGCCAGAACCACTATCTAATGCTATTTCAGCTAAAATCCCTTTCTGCGGAACCGCTTCCACCAGACTTTCCTGAGTATGGGAAAGATAGGTGAGGGGCAATTGATAGATTTCAGGCAACCCTTCATTAAAATTAACTTCAACGATTAGATTCTTTACAAGAACCGTATCATCTGAAAGATCAAGCATATTGGTGATAGTCATAGATTGAATGATTCTGCTTGAATCCCCCCCAAACCAGTATTTACTTTTAAAATAGGCGGGTAGAATCTTTCGCTCAAGGACTTTACTGTTTTTTGCATCAAATAAGGTATCCCAATTACTCGTATTGAGTTTTGACAACGGACCGTCTTGAGTTTCGCTTTCACGGTGTGTTAAAGAGAACCAGTAATAGCCGTGTGGAGCAAGCGTAAACAAATAGGGCCTGTTTGTAATTTTGGGGAATTTATTGTGACTGAAAACTTCCACAGGAATATAATCTACATAGTCTTCCAGTTCGAGTTCTACCGCCTGTGAAAAACGTGATAAATTAGCTAGAACCAAAATCGTTTCATCTTCATAAGTACGCGTAAATGCCAGTATTTTTGAGTTAGAAGGTGATAAAAAATTGATATCTCCACGACCGAAAGCCTTAAAACTTTTACGCATATGCATCACACGCTTCATCCACCACAATAAGGAAGAAGGATTCATTTGCTGTGCTTCTACATTAACTGACTCAGAGCGATATTGTGGATCTATAATAGTAGGTAAATATAATTTCTGCGGATTGGCCATAGAGAAACCTGCATTTCTATCTGCTGTCCATTGCATAGGGGTTCGTACGCCATCACGGTCCCCCAGATAAAAATTATCTCCCATACCTATTTCATCCCCGTAATACAGAACGGGTGTTCCAGGAAGTGAGAATAACAAAACATTCATCAATTCAATCTTATTCCGGTTATTGTCAAGTAAAGGAGCCAGTCGGCGTCTGATCCCCACATTGATTTTTGCTTTGGGATCCTGAGAATAAACTTTATACATATAATCACGTTCCTCATCGGTTACCATTTCTAAGGTAAGTTCGTCATGATTTCTCAAGAAAATAGCCCATTGACAGGACTCTGGTATAGTAGGAGTTTGGTCTATTATATCTATAATTGGGTAGCGGTCTTCCATCTTAACCGCCATAAACATACGCGGCATAATAGGAAAGTGGTAATTCATATGACACTCGTCACCTTCACCAAAATATGCTGCAGAATCTTCAGGCCACATATTAGCTTCAGCCAATAAGAGTTTATTATCGTGATTGGCATCAATATGGGCTCTCAATTTTTTGAGAAAAACATGAGTTTCGGGTAAATTCTCACAATTAGTGCCGTCTCGTTCAAAGAGATAAGGCACGGCATCCAACCTAAAACCATCAACGCCCAGTTCACACCAATAATCCATAATGTCAAAAACCTCTTTTTGAACATCAGGATTATCAAAATTTAAATCAGGTTGATGTGAGAAAAAGCGGTGCCAGTAATAAGCATTTGCTTCGGCATCCCACGTCCAGTTCGAAGGTTCGGTATCTGTAAAAATGATACGGGCATCTTTATACTTATCAATGTTATCGGTCCAGACATAATAGTCTCGGTATTTAGAACCTTCAGGAGCTTTACGTGCCCGCTGAAACCACTCATGCTGATCTGAGGTGTGATTAATAACCAACTCAGTAATTACTTTTAAACCGCGTTTGTGTGCCTCTTCAACTAAGCGTTTAAAATCTTCGATTTCTCCATAAGATGGATTGATGCTGTAATAATCTGCAATATCATAACCATCATCGCGCAATGGAGAAGGGTAAAAAGGAAGCAACCAGATAGCCGTAACCCCAAGATCTTCTAAATAGTCCAGTTTTTGAAGCAATCCTTCAAAATCTCCTATACCGTCACTGTTGCTATCAAAAAAAGCTTTGATGTGTAACTCATAAATAATTGCGTCTTTATACCAGTTTTTTTGATCGTCAACAAAGGAAGTGATTGCCATAGATAGTTTTTATACGTTGGTTTTGGTTAAAAGAATAGGCTTCCGCTAGAATCGGAATTGTTAAAGTTAAAGAAGTATCATGAAATCCCTCGTTAAATAATGATTAAAGCTTAAGGAATTGGCTTTTCTAAATGATAACCTGAAAGGGATAGTGTTCTCCATGTACTATGCTGAAGCTGGAAAGCCAATTAGTGTGAAGAATTTGGTTCTACTACTGACCATGCCGATTAGCACTTAAATAGAGGTTGTGATAAAACAAGGTCATCAAACCTGCTGAAAATCAAAAAATTAAAATTATTGAAAGATAAATCACATTTTAGTGAATGTGTCGTTTATTTAGTCTACATTTGTCTCGTTAAATTATTTAGACAATGCCTAACAAACACTGCTCTTAAATCTTTTAATAGCAATAGTGCAGTACATTTAATAAGACAATAGCTCTCTCGAGGCAAGTTTCAGTTTAAATAAATGGTGAATGTTCCAATTCACTTATACGTTTCAAATACTACTTCTTCATTAGTTCTACTTCCATAAGAACCTTTTAAATACCCTGTAATTGTTGAATCATAAGATGATTCAAATAATTTAAAGTCTCGGCAATCGAGTCCTAAAATTGAAAACATGAATGCAATACAACGTTTTGTAAATAAATTAATTAATAATAGAGTACAAGTAATGAAAGAAGGAACAGTAAAGTTTTTTAACACCACTAAAGGATTTGGATTTATCAATCCAGAAGATTCAAACGAAGATATTTTTGTTCACGCAAGTGGATTAATCGATGAGATTCGTGAGAACGACCGTGTGGAGTTTGAAACTGAAAGAGGAAAAAAAGGAATCAACGCGATTAACGTTCGTGTGATTGACTAATCATAGCTTACCTTTTTAAGCGTAAAAGCCTTCAGTATGAAGGCTTTTTTTATGTCTTTTTTTTAAGGAATCATCTAAAACTTTTTACATTAATTTAGCCCCATTTAATTTTTACAAATGAATCAGCTAGAAGAAGCTTTCCCCTCTGACATTTCTCCTGAAGATCTACAGACGTGCATTCGTGTATTAGAACAATTAAACACGAACACAAACCTTATTTTTGAGCTTACTAAAGAAGATCGCGTTGCAGTTTTAAAAGCTTCCGGTAAACTTTCTCGACCTAATCGTGAGGAGTTTTCCCGTCGTAAAAAAGATGCAAAAAAAGCACAGAAGCGCAAGCAAGCTGCAAAAGATCGTGCTGCGCGTAAAATAACCGGAATTCGCAGTGCGCGTGAGGCAGCTATTTTCACCGCGCCAAAATTACTCGCTGCGGCAGATCTTCAAAATATAGATACTCCAGAATTACAAACTCCCCGCAATTGCTACGTTTGCAAAACTGAATTTACCAAACTACACCATTTTTATGACACCATGTGCACCGAATGTGGAGATTATAATTATGCAAAGCGTTTTCAGAATGCTGACTTAACCGGACAAGTAGCAATTATTACCGGTTCGCGTTTAAAAATAGGCTATCACATCACCTTGATGTTGTTACGCGCAGGAGCAACCGTTGTCGCAACAACCCGTTTTCCTGTTGATTCTGCATTGCGTTTTGCAAAAGAAGAGGATTATCATATTTGGGCTGATCGCTTAAAAATTCACGGACTTGATCTACGGCATATTCCAAGCGTTGAGATCTTTTGTAATTATATTGAACAACGCTACGAGCGCTTAGATATTCTTATTAATAATGCTGCGCAAACGGTAAGAAGACCAGCCGGTTTTTATCAGCATTTAATGGCTAAAGAAGAAATGCCGGTAAGTGAGTTGCCTAAAGTGGCTACTAAATTACTCCACGACCACCTGACTTGTCTTGATGAATTAAAGTCATTAAGCACTACAGCCAGTGGAACTAAAAATATGCCGGTTACATGGCACGGTCCAGAGCCGGGTATAGGTATAAGAGCTTCGGCTAAGCTTTCTCAAATACCATACAGCTTTGATAATTCGCTGCAAGCTTCAGAGGTTTTTCCTGAAGGCAAATTGGATGCCGATCTGCAGCAAGTTGATTTACGTAAAACAAACAGCTGGCGTCTTAAACTGGGAGAGATCGAAACTACAGAAATGATAGAAGTTCAGCTGGTAAATTCGGTGGCGCCTTTTGTACTGTGTAACCGGCTTTCTGAAATTATGAAGAAAGATAACACCGGTAAAAAGCATATTATCAACGTTTCTGCAATGGAAGGTAAATTCCATAGGTTTTTTAAAGAAGATAGACATCCGCATACCAATATGGCTAAGGCTGCTCTCAATATGCTTACGCATACCGCAGCAGGAAGCCTCGCTAAAGAAGGTATTTTTATCAATGCGGTAGACACCGGTTGGGTTACCGATGAAGACCCCGCTGAATTGGCAAAACGCAAAGTAGAACAACACGATTTTCAGCCACCCCTGGATATTGTAGATGGAGCTGCACGGGTGATAGATCCTCTTTTTGACGGTATCAATACCGGTAAACACTGGAGTGGTAAATTTTTAAAAGACTATTTCCCAATAGATTGGTAATATGGAAAAACAACCAAACAACCCCTTACACGGGATCACCCTCGCTGTCGTTGTAGAACGTCTTGCCGATCATTACGGATGGGAGGAGCTCGCTGCACGTATTCCTATAAATTGTTTTAAAAGTAGCCCTTCAGTAAAATCGAGTTTAAAATTTCTGCGAAGAACAGACTGGGCTCGGGAAAAAGTAGAGCGTTTATACATCAGGACTTTTAAATAAACTCTGCTTTAATAACAGAGCCTTTCTCTTAAACACGATGTTTTTGCCTTAAAATGCTGAAACAGGAATTTGCATGTGTAAAATTTCTGGTATCTTTTCCATGTTAATTAAGTATTATGGTTGAAGCATACCTTGACAGACTTACACACTTTAGTCCGGTTAGTGAAAAATCACGGGATTTACTCAAAAAACACATCTATACGGGAAAAGTAGCTAAAGGAGATTTTATATTAAAGTACCAGGAAGCCTGTAATGCCATCTATTTTATTGAATCTGGTTTTGCCCGTCAATACTATTTTAAAAACGGAAAAGATATAACAGAATGGTTTGCGGGAGAACAGGAGTTTTGTTTTTCAATCAGTAGTTATTTTAAGAATACGCCGAGCAATTTAATGATTGAAGCACTTGAAGATAGTACCGTAATCTATCTCGATAAAAAAGGCTTTACCTCACTTACCAAAACCCATCTGGATCTTGCGCAACTGGCAATTACAATGTTTTCCCGTTCCCTGATTTTTTCACAGGAGCGTACCGAAAGTATCTTGTTTCAAAGTGCAAAAGATTGTTACTTAAATCTCCTCAAAAAACAACCGCATATATTACAACAGGTTTCTTTAGCTCATATCGCATCATTCTTAGGGATTACTCAGGAGACGTTAAGTCGTATACGTGCGAAAATCTAGAGCTTCCCCTACAAATTCGTAGAAACTTAAGCCATAAACTGGTTATTTGACAAATGTCAAAGGTTTTCGTTTACTGTTTTTTCAATTTTGAAGAAAACAAAGAAACCGTATGAAATTTAAAACCCTCACCATGCTGCTCCTTACTTTTGGAGCTTTGCACGCACAGCAAACTACTAAAGAGTTAGTAGATGCACTTACACTTGATGAAAAAATCGCTTTGGTAATTGGTACAGGGATGAATATACCCGGCTTACCGGAAGGCAATGGTGTTCCACAAGCCATTGTAGGCAGCACAAATAATGAGGTTGCTGGTGCAGCAGGAACCAGTTACGGGATATTCCGTTTAGATATTCCGGTGGTTGTTTTTGCAGACGGACCTGCAGGAATACGCATCAGCCCTACACGAGAAGATATCCCAGACCAGACTTTTTATGCTACAGCATTTCCTACTGCGAGCAGTTTATCCTCCTCCTGGAATATAGCCCTTGCCGAAGAGGTGGGTAAAGCTTTTGGGATTGAAGGTCGGGATTATGGCGTTGATTTTCTATTAGCCCCTGCGCTTAACATACAACGTAATCCGTTGGGCGGGCGTAATTTTGAATACTATTCAGAAGATCCGGTTCTGGCAGGAATGATCACTTCTGGTTTTGTAAACGGAGTGCAGTCTCAGGGTTTGGGAGCTACTATAAAACATTTTGTGGCAAACAATTCAGAAACAAATCGTACGGCTTTAAATACCGTTGTTTCAGAACGGGCGCTTCGCGAAATTTACCTGCGCGGATTTAAAATAGCCCTAGATAACAGTAATCCTTGGGCAATTATGTCTTCCTACAATAAAATAAATGGAACCTATGCTTCAGAAAATGAAGAATTATTATATCAATTATTACGCGAAGAATGGGGCTACAAAGGCTTTGTAATGACCGATTGGTTTGCGGGCAAAGATCCGGTAGCCCAAATGAAAGCCGGTAATGACTTACTAATGCCCGGTACAGATGCTCAAGCCAAAGCGATTAAAGAAGCTGTTGAATCCGGAGCTTTAGACGAATCGATTTTAGATCGAAATGTAATGGCAATCCTCAATGCCTATCAGAAAACATTTGCTTTTAAGGGCTATGAACCTACCGGCGTGACCGATCTTGAAGGTCATAAGGCTATCGCAAGACAAGCCGCGACTGAAGGAATGGTGTTGCTTAAAAACGAGAATGCCGTTTTACCCCTTCAACCGGAAGCTAAAATAGCTTTATTTGGTTCCTCATCTTATGAGACTATTGCCGGTGGAACAGGTAGTGGGGACGTGAATAAAGCCTATAGCGTATCTCTTCTGGAAGGATTAAAAAATGCTGGACTCAATCTGGATACTGAACTTACCACAACTTACGAGGCTTATATGAAAAAAGAACGTGCTAAGATTCCTCCCAAAGCTATGTTCTTCTTGAAAGACGAACTCGTTCCCGAAAAAGAATGGACGTTAGAAACACTGAATGCGCTTGCTGCTAAAAATGATATGGCCATCTTCACATTAGGACGTACGTCTGGGGAATTTCAGGATCGGGAAGAAACTGGTGATTTTGACCTTACGGAAACGGAGCTCACACTTTTAAAAAATATCAAACAGACCTTTGGCTCAAAGGGCAAACCGGTTATCGTCGTATTAAATATTGGCGGCGTTATTGAAACCGCAAGCTGGAAAGGTCTTGCAGACGCAATCTTATTGACCTGGCAACCCGGGCAGGAGGCCGGTAATGCCATTACCGATCTGTTAACCGGTGCGGTTACTCCAAGTGGTAAATTGCCTATAACCTTCCCAAAGACTTTAGCTTCGGTTTCTTCATCTAAAAATTTTCCGGGAAGCGTATTAGACCCAAACACTCCCAAACCTGAAAATCCGTTGCAAGGTGTCCCTTCAGAAGAAGTTTATGAGGAAGGAATTTATGTAGGATACCGCTATTACGACAGTTTTGATGTACCGGTTTCTTATCCGTTTGGTTTTGGATTATCCTATACCACGTTTGAATACGATGATCTGGATGTAACATTTGATAACACGATTAAGATAGCATTCAGTATAAAAAATACCGGCGAGTACACCGGAAAAGAAGTTGCTCAGGTCTATGTGGAAGCGTCTCAGAACGGACTCGAAAAACCACTTAAAGAACTCAAAGCTTTTGGTAAAACAAAATCGCTAAATCCGGGTGAAACGCAAACCCTAACTTTTGAATTGAAACTGAAAGATCTGGCATCCTACGACGATACCAAACACGCTTGGGTGTTAGATACCGGGTCGTATACTATTTTGGTTTCGACAGATGCAGAAACACCAAAACTGAAAGCGGTAATTCAAATTGATCAAAGTGTTATATCAGAAACTAACGCACTTTTAAGTCCGCAAAAACCCATTGATTTATTAAAGAAGTAATCGTTCTTTCACCCTAGAATTGTTTTGACGTTAAGGCAGTTTCCTCGCGAAACTGCCTTTTTTTGATTAAGTGAAAGAGATTATACCTATCTTTCAAAGCTTCTAATAGGTTAATTCCTCTTACAAGTGGCTTACTTGAACTCAGAATTAACTTATTTAACTTTATGATATCCTATTCTTTAGAAGACCTTTCAAAACATATTTCTGCAACGTTAATTGGTGAAAGTAATCAAGATTTCACCGGTTTAAATCACTTAGAAAGTGCTTCAGCAAATCAGGTAAGTTTTATAGGTTCTTCCAAATATACCAAGTTGTATGCAGCTTCTCAGGCAGGAGCAGTGGTTATCAATGAAAACCTCAAACATTTAGTTTCTGGAGAAATACCATTACTGCTAGTGCCTAATGCAGACCTTGCAATGGCTAAATTATTAAGTCTTTATGAACCCCAATCTCCCGTTTTTGAGACAGCCATAAGTCCTCAGGCCTATATACATCCTACAGCGCGTATTGGAGCCGATTGTAAAATTGGTCCGGGATGTTATATTGGTGCAAATACGGTACTTGCAGACGGAGTAACGTTATATCCCAATGTCACCATTATGGATGAATGCCAAATAGGAACACAAACTATAATCTGGCCCGGAACGGTAATTAGAGAGCGTTCTCAAATTGGTGCTTATTGTATTTTTCACAATAATGTAAGTATTGGCGCAGATGGTTTTGGTTACAGACCTGCTGAAGATGGTAGCGGATTGGTTAAAATCGTACACATCGGTAATGTGATTATTGGCAATGGTGTAGAAATAGGAGCAAATTCGTGTGTGGACCGTGCAAAATTTGATTCAACAATCGTAGGAGACGGCTGTAAGATTGATAATTTGGTTCAAATTGCACATAATTGCATTTTAGGGCGTTGTTGTATTATGGCAGGGCATAGTGGCCTTGCTGGTTCAGTAACCTTAGGAGATGGTGTTATTATAGGTGGAAGTGCATCAATTAAAGATCATACGACCATTCATTCTGGAGCAATAGTTGCTGCCGGCTCTGGAGTTATGGGCGATGTGGCTGCCGGAAAAACCGTACTGGGATATCCTGCAACAGATTCTCGTGCAAAACTTAAAGAGTGGGCAGCTGTTCGTAAATTGAGTAAAGGCTAAAGTTGAAAGCGATACAGTAATTCTAATTTAAATAATGCTCCTTTTTGCAAAGGCGTGTTCAACGGGTTACGGTCATCTCCCAGATAAAAAAGACTTAATCCCAAAGCAACTTTATCATCTTGTTCAAAGACTTTATAGGTTCTGGTTATAGAATAACCGGCTTTTGCTTTTAGATAGAACCCTTTTGAAATAGGATATCTCAAATAGGCAAAAAACTCTGTGGTGTTTTTGGCAAAATACTCTGGCGAAGTGCCGAAATAAGGCTCAGATAAAGCATAACTTGAAGTCAGCCCGTTTACATCACCACCTAAGTTGAGTTTATCGGTGAGCATATAATTGATATCGCCATTAATGGTGGTAATGTATGCTTCAAATCGTTTTGACGGACTCAAATAATAAAAACCTACATAGGGTACAAGAAAGAGTCCAAACGCTTCGGTATTGGCATATAAACCAATTTTATAATTGAAGTGTTCGTTTTTTTTCAGCGTAGCTAAAGCCAGGCCACCCAATTGCAAACCCTCATTAGTAATATGATTAAGGTCTGATGCTATTTTTGGTATTACGAGGTAGGTTATCGCCAACTTATCTGAGTATTTATGATTGAATCCCAAGGCCAGTCCCAAAGAAGCCAAAGTTGTGCACTGAGTTAGAGTAGGGTCTAATCGTAAGGTGTTAGATTCTAGCATTACAGTTGCTATAAATGTATTTTTATCATCTAAAATCTGTGGAAAAGTGAATTGAAATTCCACCTCCGCAACTTGAGTTTGTGTTTCACGGTCTTCAAACTGATTCTGGGGAGTTATACTGTACGACAGATTGGCGAGGTCTATATAGTTTTGTGCGTGTAGCAAGGAGCTGCTCAATACAACAAATACAAGCTGATATACAATTCTCATTTGACGAATATAGCAAAAAAGCACTCAGTATTGTTACATAAAAAAAGCGACTCTAAAAGTCGCTCTTTTCATATTTTCCTGCGGTTAGTTTAGCTCGCTACTTTTTCTATTTCGTCAGAAATAGTTTCTTTTTCTTTAGCGAGTTTATTTTTCAATGTTGCTAAATTATCAGAAACCGTATCTTCTACTTCAGTATAGCTGTCTTTAAGTTTAGCTCCCAGATCATTTACTTTGCTTTTAAGGCGTTCTTTTTCTTCTGGAGTTGCATTGTTATATTTCCACCAAGCAAAAAGTCCACCTGCTAATCCTAAAAGGGCTGCTGCGATTCCTGCATTTTGATTTCTAGTTGTCATAATTTTTCTTTTTTAGTTTATACAGAGTAAGTTAATTAAAGTACATGCTATAAAATAATTTGACAGAATACTTTAATAAAAATTTAGTAGAACCGGCCTTCTAATGATAAAATTCTGTTAGAATCACTTCTTAAAAAGGTTGTATTCCTGTCATAATAGGGTTTAATCCCTGTCGTAATACGTACAGCTTCCCAATACCTTTGTACAAACAAAAAGCCATCATCATGAGACGCACTTTTATCACACTTCTGTTCCTGTTTTTTCTGGGATTAGCTGTTCTTAATGCACAAGCTACTTTATAGATGTAAATTCCAGATGTTGAGGAAGAATCTCAACATATACATGTTGAGGATCAAATCGAGATTGATGCTTTTTCCTTTTCAATCAAAAAGCCAAAATCTAAAATGGGTTCTGGCAGACAACGCAGTATTCCCAAAATTTCAGGGATTTTCCTAACGAAAAAAGTAGATATTGCGACAAATCCGATGCTCGATGCATTAATGAAGAGTATTCGTTTAAGAAGGAAACTATTTCGGAGCAAGCCTGTCTGTCAACAAAGGCAGGTCCACGAAGCATTAAACTGAACAATACATGTTTAGAACCAGACAAGACTCGGAGCATTTAAATCTGGAGTATCGAGTAAAACTCAGTCTGCTCAACCCTTCGTCTGACCAGAGTGCAGACCCTACTTAATCTATACCTTAACCAATGCTGTAATTACTTCCTATAGTATTGAGGGAACAACAGAAGACAACAAGCCCAGAGAAGAATGGCTGATTTAGTTTGAGATGCAGAATACTCCCAAACGGATTCTGATGGTTCTGCCGGCGATTCCAATGAGTTTGCGTATAGTGCCAAAACAGGGAGTTATTGTTGATACGATCTTAAAATTGAAAAAACACTATTACTGCTGTGGCATGATTTTTTTTCAGACAGGAAGGCCAACAGCTCCCGACAAAGATTAAAAACCTGTAGCTTTGTATAAAATGCCTTGTATGCCTTTTAAAATCAATAACCGCTTTTCTAAAAATCTTCCTGCAGATCCCAACCCTGAAAATTCCAGACGGCAGGTTACTCAGGGGTTTTATTCCTATGTCACACCCAAAGAAACAAATAAACCACAACTCCTGCATGTTTCTGATGAGATGGCAACAGAACTAGGTCTTGATCAGGCAGAAACCCCGTCAGATAACTTTTTAAATCTGATGACCGGAAACACGATTTTACCGGAAACCAAACCCTATGCGATGGTGTATGGCGGACATCAATTTGGCAACTGGGCAGGACAATTGGGTGACGGGCGTGCAATCAACTTATTTGAAGCCGAAGGAAAAAATCAAGATTGGGCAGTGCAGCTTAAAGGAGCAGGGGAGACTCCGTATTCTCGTTCGGCAGACGGACTTGCGGTTTTGCGTTCTTCTATTAGGGAATATTTAATGAGTGAAGCAATGCATCATCTGGGAATTCCCACCACCCGAGCCCTTTCTTTGGCGCTAACCGGTGATCACGTTTTGCGAGATGTGATGTATGACGGCAATCCGGCGTATGAAAAAGGGGCAGTGGTTTCGCGTGTGGCCGAATCTTTTTTGCGTTTTGGGAATTATCAGATTTTTACCGCCCGTAACGATGTACACAGGTTGCAGCAACTGGTAGACTATACCATTGAAACACATTTTAGTCATTTGGGTACGCCATCAAAGGAGACATATTTGAAGTTTTTTGAAGAAGTAACTCAACGTACCCTTACGATGATCATTCACTGGCAGCGGGTGGGTTTTGTTCATGGCGTCATGAATACTGACAATATGAGCATTCTGGGGCTTACCATTGATTACGGACCTTACGGCTGGTTAGAAGGTTTTGAGTGGGGCTGGACGCCCAACACCACAGACCGACAGCACAAACGCTACCGTTACGGCAATCAACCCAATATTGGGTTATGGAATTTATACCAGTTGGCAAATGCTTTATATCCACTGGTTGAGGAATCTGAAGGCTTCGAGGAAATCCTCGATAGCTATAAAAAAGAGTATGCCATCAAATCTCTGGAAATGATGGCTGATAAACTGGGAATTACCAATCCGGAAGAGGAAGATTTTCAGTTGATTGCAGATTTGGAAAATTGTCTGCAACTCACTGAAACCGATATGACGATTTTCTTCCGAAAATGGGGTGATTTTAAAAAGGATACTTCGGTAGATGGATTTGAGCTCATTGAAGAAGCCTTTTATGCTCCCAATGAGTTAACTGAAGAAGTTAAAAGTCAATGGACCGATTGGTTTTCCGCGTATGCGAAACGTTTACAACAAGAATCCCGTTCTGATGAGGAGCGACGGATAGCGATGAATCGGGTTAACCCCAAGTATGTATTGCGCAATTATATGGCACAGTTGGCTATAGATGCTGCTGATGAAGGGGATTATTCATTGATCGACACCTTGTACCAAATGCTTAAAAAACCCTATGAAGACCAACCGGAATACCAGAACTGGTTTGCCAAACGACCGGAATGGGCACGGGATAAAGTGGGTTGTTCCATGCTTTCCTGCAGTTCGTAATGAACCTCAGACGCTACATCAGCCGCATTCCCTCAGGTTATTCGGAAGGAATGTATAACGACCGAAAATACGGCATCACGCGTACCGATTTTAATAATGGCAAAAGCTTAAAAATCTATGCGGAAGAATTGGGCGGAACTGATTTCATCAGCCTTAATTTCTACAGAACCGAAAGCAAAGACTTACTCAAACCCTGTGAAATGCCCTGGGAAAAAGTGATTGATTTTCTTGAAAATTTTAAACCGATCAATGGGTAAGCGCTTGCAAAAAATTGCTTTAGGTGGCGGCTGTCATTGGTGTACCGAAGCCGTGTTTCAATCTTTAAAAGGAGTGAAACAGGTAGAGCAGGGCTATGTGACATCAACAGGTGAAAATACCGAGTTTTCTGAAGCAGTTATCGTACACTTCAATCCAGAAGTAATTACGCTTACAATGCTTATCGAAATTCACCTGCACACGCATAAGAGTACTTCGGCGCACAGTTTCAGAACCAAATACCGTTCTGCCATTTATACCTATTCAGAAGCTCAGGAACGCGAGTCACAATTTATTTTAAAGAAGCTTCAACAGGATTTTGAAAAACCATTGATTACTCAAATTCTTCCATTTTCATCTTTTAAAGCTTCCCGGGATTCTTTACTGAATTATTACTACTGCAATCCAGAGAAACCTTTTTGTGAGATTTATATAAATCCAAAACTATCACTCCTAAAAAAGCAATTCTCTGAATATTTTACCAATAAAGACCTCTTATATGTAAAAAGGGGTTAAGATTAAAGACTGTAGAACCCTGTTTTAATTATTAAATCTAACAAACGACATTACAAAAAAACACCCCGCATTCGAGAATATGGGGTGTTTCAGATAACAATTAATATTCCTGAACGTACAGGATTTGGGACTCCTCCCAAGCGTTTAACCTCTTAGAAAGTTATTACACCTTCATTAGGTTGATATACATAGTTAAAAGTATAATAGGGGGTATCATCAAAAGAAGCGTTCGGTTTTTCAGGAGCATTTTCATAATAACTCAGAATATCCAGTTTAGCATACTTGCCTTCAGAAGTTCTAAACACAAGTATAGTTCCTGGTATTGGCACAATTAAATGATCAGGTTCTCCGGTATAATTGTACCAGCCGTTGCCACTTCCAGTAGCAATTGCAGGGCCTTCTGCGGTATCTTGTTTAAATAGCGAAATATTTACTTCTGTAACGCTAGCTAAGCTTCCCTGAGTTAAATAAACCGCTGCATCAGCTGTGCGCTCAGGCTCATCTGTTGTTCCGGTTGTGCTACCTCCATTTACAATTAGGGTAGAGCCTCTAAAAGCAACATCCCAATCGGTTTCACTAGTAGTCTCACTACCGGTTTCAAAATCAAATTTTACAAAGTCTCCAGAAATAGGTTCTCCACGTCCTCCTATCTGTGGTGCATATAAATTAGTTACGGTTTCAGATTCTAACGCTATTAAGGGTGCTGAATTGTCATCATCAGAGCTACAAGAGCCAAGTGCAAGCACTAGACTTAAGGCGGTTAAAGATTTAAAAATGTTCATCATGATTTAATTATAATTGATAGTTTAATTTTCCAAAATATAGTCTTCCGGGTAAGTTGGTGATGTTTTCAGCATCAGTAAAATCAAGTACATTGTCTATGCCAACACCCAATTGCAAATGCTTGCCTAGATTTTTAGTCAAAGCAAAATCCAGTATTCCGTAACCAGAAACGAAATCATCATAGTTATCCAGATAGCCATTTCCGTTAGTATCAGAAATCCCATATTTACTGCGATAGGTTGCGCGTAAATTGGCATTCATACGATATTGTGGAATGTTATAAAACAGCTTCAGGTTTGCTGAATGTCTGGATCTGTTGTACAATCCAAAATAATCTGACTTTTTCAAAGCGAATGATGATCCATTCGCTGCTGCACGTGCATAAATTTTTCCCGCGTTAAAAGCTGCTTCAGCTTCTTTGTCTTTAGCATATAGCAATTGATAGCCGCCGGATATAGTTAGATTTTTAATAGCATTGGCAGTGAAATTGAATTCCAGTCCCTGTGTATAAGATTCGTTGATGTTGGTGTAACTAAATACACTTTGACCATTGGTTTTAGTAGCAATAATCCGGGTGTCAATCAGGTTGGTAAGTGAATTTCTAAACACATTTAGGCTAAAAGTGAGTCGCTTAGAAAAGGAGTAATCAACACCCAGATTTAAATTTATTGAGGATTCAGGTTTCAATTCGTTATCAAATGTAGAAACGGGGACAAGTATAGTTGCAATTTCGCCACGCTCTTGCATAGCAGCCAGAGCCGTGGGCACAGCTTGATGCCCTAATACGGTATATCCTACTGTAGCATTGGTAAAATCAAAATACAGTTGACGAAAAGCTGGAGCTTTAAAACCCCGCCCTCCTGAAGTTTTGATAGCTATAGAATTACTAATGGGATAACGTAAGGCAACTTTAGGGCTGAATTGTGTCGTATACACATTATGGGTATCCAGCCTTCCACCAGCAATCACATTCAATTTTTCAAAATATGTCGCATCATATTGAAGATACATATACGCTGAATTGAAGGTAGGATTTTCACTAAAATCAGTACGGTCTAAAGTCTCGTGATTATATCCGGTTCCTGCTATAAATGCTGCTTGCGTATTGGGTTGATAACGTACCCGCAATTCAGGACGTAACAAACGCTGATCGTAAAATCCGTTACTATTTAAGGAAGCATCCGCTTCGTCGTTCAAATACTCATCTGTTTGATATTGGGTTGCGTAGAGCTCTAACGAACTGCTCCAGGCTGAATTGAACTGATGATTCAGTTTTAAATGAGTATTCCATTCTTCTATACTACTTTCCCCTTGTAAACTTTCTGAGGCTTTATACTCTTGACTTTGCCTATAATATCGTGTAGACAACGATGCCGATGTGGCGGTAGAGAAGGAGTAAGCTAGTTTAGCCTGTGCTGTATAATTAGAAAAGGGCTCTACAGTTTGTAATGCATTTTGCGGAGTAAGATCATACCCAGACGAACTATACCGGTTCCCAAACAAACTCAGTTTTAATTTGTCGTTGCCGTATGTGGTATTGAAGCTTAGATCGTGTGTGTTTAAGGTTCCTGCTCTATAATTGAGGGTTCCGTGCCAGTCTTGTTTTGGGGTTTCAGTGATTATATTCACCACTCCACCTAGCGCATCACTACCGTATAAACTGGAAGAAGCTCCTTTTACTAGTTCTATTTTTTGAATATTCCCCACCGAAATGCGATTGAGATCAAGTGTACCGGCAGAGCGTCCCACAAGAGGAACACCATCAACCAAAACCAGTATATATTGAGAGTCTAAACCCTGCATTTGCAAACCTTCACCACCTCCAAAATCAGGTACGGTTATCAAGCCGGTTTGTTCAGCGAGAATATCACCTAAACGCATAGAACCTGATTGCTGTATGGTTTCTTTATTGATTATTTGAGCGGGTAGGGGAAGTGATGATAATTGGCTCTTTGTTCGGGTTGCCGTAATCAAGACTTCATTTAAGACTTCAGAAGAATCTATCCCTGTCAAAGGTTTGGTTTCCTGACTAAATGAATGGAGAATAGAACATACTGTAAAATAAATTCCTAAAAAGTATTTGTTTAGAATCATTCTTGATTACATTTGCAGCAAATATATTTATTTTTATTTATTCTAAATAAGTTTAATGCATAAGTTTAAAAACTTATTTGATTTAAAACCTATTAACATGAAAAACAGAGTACTAACTGTAACATTAACACTACTTACTGCAGGCGTAACCTTTGCTCAATCTACTAAACGAAAGGATCAGGAGACAATTAAGGATATGTGCGGGTGTTTTGAGATTGAATTCAAATACGCTGAAACCTTTTCTGATCAGGAGGGTTATAAAAAACACGATGATTATTATGCAACAGCATTAGAATGGGCGACTTTAATTGAAGACGAAAAAGACAAACTCGCTATTCAACATTTACTAATCGTACAAGACACGATGGTGATTAAACATTGGCGTCAGGATTGGGAATTTGAAAATACCCGTTTGTTTACCTACCAGGCAGATAAATCATGGACTCTTGAAGATCTGGATAAAAAAGAGGTTAAGGGGCAATGGACGCAAAAAGTATATCAGGTAGATGACAGTCCGCGGTATTCAGGTTCTGCGACTTGGGTTCACGTTGATGGTAGAGATGAATGGCAAAATAGCACTCCGGCACCCTTACCTCGCCGTGAATATACCAAGCGTCACGATTATAATATTATGCTGCGTAACAATCAGGTACAACTTACTGATTATGGTTGGTTACACGAGCAGGATAATAAAAAGATAGCTGAAGATAATGATGGATCAACAACTAACATTGCTGAAGAAAAAGGATACAATAGTTATAAGCGTGTACCGGATTCCCGTTGTGCTGTTGCTCAAAAGTGGTGGGTAGAAAATCAAGACGTATGGAAAAAAGTACGTGCAGCATGGGAGGTGCTTTTAGCAAGTAAGGACCAAATTAAGCTTAAAAGCAAAGTAGCTGATAAGCGATTGTATGAGTATTTATTTGAGTTAAAGCCCGAAGCCGGATCAGAAGAAATCAAAGCCATACTCACACAATTTGTAGAATAAGAAACGCTTGAAGATCAAAAAAGCCTTTCGCCTCCCTAAATTTTCATAAATGAAATTAATTGCATACCACCCCTTTGCTGTATTGCTTGCCTGTTTAACGTTGCCCGTAACAAGTTTTGCGACGATAAATACGTTTAAAAGAGCCGCGACTATAAGTTACCAGCAACAAACCGGAAGCCTTTCCGGAAGTGTAAAAACTCTAGATGGGCAACCGCTTGCTCAAGTGAGTGTCAAGCTCTTGAATACTTCAAAAGGTACGACAACAGACACACAAGGTCATTTTAACCTCACAGGACTACCGCTTGGAGAATTTACTATAGAAATTAGTTATATAGGAATGAAAACTCAGCATACATCGGTTACCATAACTGAGGGTGATCGTACCGATTTAAAATTAGCATTGCTACCTGAAGATCAGGAACTGGATCAGGTATTGATAAAAGGAGCGACAACTCCATTTATCAAGGCGCCAACAAGTTATGTAGCTCGTTTACCTTTAACAGATTTAGAAAATCCACAGGTATATGCTTCGGTTTCTAAAACCTTGATGGCCGAGCAACTGGCGACCAGTCTGGATGAAACCCTTAAAAATATACCGGGAGCAGGAGTACCCATTCGGTTTAATCAAAATCGAATTGTATTCCGCTCCAGAGGATTTATCACACAACCGAAAGTCAGAAACGGACTCACCAGTTTTACGCAGACCTATATAGATCCCGTAAATCTGGAGCGTATTGAGATGCTCAAAGGTCCTTCTGCAACACTCTTTGGAAGCAGTGTGGTATCGTATGGCGGCTTGTTAAATCGGGTTACCAAAAAGCCTTTTGACAGTTTCGGTGGAAACATTAGTTATTCCGGCGGAAGCTACAATTTAAACCGACTTACGGCTGATGTAAATACACCTATAAATGCAGATAAAACGTTACTTTTTCGTCTCAATACTGCTGTGCACCGGGAAAACAGCTTTCAGGATGCCGGTTTCTTAAACAGTTTTACGTTGGCGCCATCGTTTTCTTATCAGATTTCAGATAGAGCGAAAGCCTATCTGGATGTAGAATATAACAACGATAAAGGGACATCACCTATACGGTTCAGTCCTTATACTACAGGTATTACTTCGCAGAATATAACCGATCTCAACATTCCATACGACCGTTCTTTTGCCAATAACAATGTCTTCTATACCGGTACATCACTCAACCTCTTTTTAAAACTGGATTATAAACTTTCAGAAAACTGGATCTCTCAAACGGCTATTGCCCGTACGTCCTCGTCTTTTGATGGGTATACGGTCCAGTTAAAAGGCCGCGCTGCAACCACCTTAAGACCCAGCATTACTACCGGTACCTACGGCTATCGCTCCACAGATATACAGCAAAATTTTATCGGAAACTTCAAGCTGGGAAGTCTTAAAAACCGACTGGTGGTCGGTGTGGATTATTACAACTACTATGCAGACCGCAATGTAGCTCAAGTAAACACCGGTACGGTAGACTTTACCCAGCCCCTTACCACATATTATGACACGTTCAATACTTCCTATATTGATTCAGCAGCTGTGGGTGGTAGCAAAACTATTAGAAATCAAGAAACGCAAACCTATAGTGCTTACGCTTCAGACGTGATTAACTTAACCGATCGCTTTCTGGCCATGCTCAGCCTGAGAGTTGATCATTTTAAAGATACCGGTACTTATAATCTGATTTCGGGTAAACAAACTGAGGGGTATGAGCAGACCGCCTTATCCCCAAAACTGGGTGTGGTGTATCAGTTACTTCCCCATAGACTTTCCGCTTTTGGAAATTATATGAACGGGTTCAGCAACCAGAGCGGAAGCGACAAGAATGACGCTGGCTTTAAACCCGAGCAGGCCAACCAGTGGGAGGGCGGACTTAAATTTGATGTATTCCATCACAAGCTAACGGGATCTTTGAGCTATTATGATATTCAGGTACGGGATATTGTACGTGAGGATCCAGACGATAGCGATTATTCCATTCAGGATGGAACTTTAACGAGTAAAGGCTTAGAACTAAACCTAACAGCGAATCCGTTTAAACACTTCTACATTATGGCAGGTTACGCCTATAATGACAGTAAATATACTATGGCAGATGCTTCAGTAAAGGGCTTGCGTCCTGCAGAATCAGGTCCTGAGCATCTTGTAAATACATGGATGCGGTATGCTTTTTCGGGCTCATTAAAAGGTTTTGCGCTTGGCTTTGGGGGTAATCACGGCAGTAGTTCCTATCAAACCAAAACTCAAGACGCAGCGGTGGTGATTCCTGCATACACCACTTTAGACGCCAGTCTATCGTACACCACGCAGCATATGATATACGCCTTAAAAGCAAATAACCTAACCGATGAGCACTACTGGTCTTACCGTTTGGCGCCTCAAAAGCCTAGAAACTTCATTGCCAGTGTTAAATTCTTATTTTAATAGGCTTGACGTAACGAACGAACACTATTAAAAAATGTGCTTGTTTTTCCGGAAGCGCGGCAGTCTGACAGAACTGTCGCGCTTCTTTTTTATAGAGAGACAATAAGCGCACGAGATTATTAAAGGAACTACGCAACCTCTAAAATCTTATGATTTTCTAAAGAAATAAGCTCAGGCTGTTCCCGTCAAAGCCGCTAACTTTATAAAAAAACAAACGATGAAAGCAATAGGATTTAAAAAATCACTTCCCATAACCGAACCCAACAGTTTTATCGCTTTTGAGACTGAAAAACCCAAACCCGAAGGACGGGATCTTTTGGTTCAGATTCAGGCGATATCAGTCAATCCGGTCGATTATAAAATAAGACAGAATGCTGCCAAAGATGAGGAGCTTGATACTCCTAAAATCATTGGTTGGGATGCCGTGGGTATCGTTGAAGAAGTAGGAGAGGAGGTAAGTCTCTTCAAAGCTGGAGACGCGGTATTTTATGCCGGCGATCTTACCAGATCCGGGAGCAATGCCGAATATCAATTGGTTGATGAGCGTATCGTGGGCCATAAGCCTAAAAACCTGAGCCTGGCCGAAGCTGCTGCCATGCCATTGACTACGCTAACGGCCTGGGAAAGTATATTTGACCGCATTAAATACAATCAACAGACGGATAAAGGCAAAAGCCTGCTGATTCTTAATGGTGCCGGTGGGGTAGGCTCCATCGCGATCCAACTGGCCAAAAAGTTAACTGATCTTACGGTGATCGCCACGGCTTCTAGAGAAGAAACCCAAAACTGGTGTAATAAGATGGGAGCAGATCACGTGGTAAATCACCACCATTTAAAGGAGGAACTGAAAGGAATCGGTCACGAGCAAATCGACTTTATAATGGATTTTGTAGACTTAAAGCAATACTGGCAACAACTATCCGAACTAATTAAACCTCAAGGTCATATCGTTTCGATCACAGGAAGTAGTGAACCACTCAATTTAAACTTGCTTAAAAACAAAAGTGTTACGTTTTCCTGGGAATTGATGTATACCCGTTCTATGCACCAGACGCCTGATATGCAGCGTCAGCACGATATTCTAAATCGGGCCGCCGAACTCTTGGATAAGGGTACTTTGCAACACACGCTGACGACCACTTTTGAAGGTTTTACGGTAGAAAACCTCAAGAAAGCCCACGAGCTTCAGGAAAGTGGAACCAGCATCGGGAAGAATGTGATCGTGTTTTAATCGAGTCTAAAAGCTATGTCTTGAAAAGTAACATTTTACTAATAGTCTTTTTATTTTCGGTTCTTCTTCATGCACAAGAAAAACCGGCAGAGACTCCTGCAGGAGTCTATCACCACCGTGGAAACAGCCCGGAAGGGGGAACGAATTATATGCTGTTTCCAGACCAGCAGTTCGTCATTACTTTTTTTGGAGGTATGCTCAAGGGTATTTGGCAGCAGGAGGGAGACCAAATTAATTTTAAAACTGCTGCAGTGCCTCATTATATATGTTATGGGCGTTATGTAGCAGGTTTAAAAGGAACTCAAATTCATTTTAAAATAAATGAACCCAACCAAACCCTTGTTGCTTGGAATACGCTAGAAGGGGAGATGACCCCGGTATTTAATAAAGAAGCAAATTGTTTTGTGCCTCCGTATATCCTTGATTTAGACCAAGAAGTGAAAAAAATCTATTTGCTGCAAAATTCAGCATACCTTCCGGAAACTCCAATGTATGAATTTACAAACGATCAAAATTTTAATGAGTTGTTGATTATCAACCTTAAACCAGATTATACTGAAGTTAAAGAATTTTCTCTAACCACGAATACTCAGCAAGAAAGTAGTCTGGGTATCAAACGTCCCTTATTCACACTTTCAGAGGAAGACTTAAATTACTGTAAAAAGTACTTAAATACCATTCAGTTTCCAACACGTTTAGACCCCGAAAATCTCTTATTTCCAAAGTCAGAAGCACATAATTCAGATTCTTATATTCAATTGAAAGCGGAGAACTATCCCAAACCTGAATTCAGAATAGGCTCAACACCCTATTTCCATTTTTCTTGTGAAGACTTAGAATAATTAGAATGCCCTCCTACACGGGGTATTAAGTTAATTTAACGATTTGAAGTTAAATTATATTAATAAAAACAATATAACGAGCGATAGTTATAGCTTAGTAGAAACAAGAAATCATGAGAAAATTATTGCGGATTATAACTGTTGCCCAAATGGCTTATTATACCTATGACTGGGTTAAAAATAAACGTTCGTTTAAAGAAGAGTTTGTCCCGAATTTAAAGAAAGTTAAACGCCGCATTTTTTAAACTCGATAAAACATTTAAAAAAGAACTATGGAAACAACGAGAGAACAAGCCAAACAGCAATCGCACGATGAAACTGTAGCCAGTTTACAAGAACTTTTAGAAAAAACCTATGATGCGTCAGCAGGTTATAAAGAAGCTTTAAAAAAGGCTGAAAATGTGCATTTAAAGAATTACCTCAAAGAGCGTGCTGTATTACGCGACCGCTTTGCGACAGAATTGAGTGATGCACTGCTCCGTTTAGATGAAAAACCTAAGGAAAAGGGGAGTACCGCTGGAGATTTACACAGAACCTGGATGAATATCAAACAAGCTTTCAGTACAGATAAAGACGAATCCATTTTAGAAGAATGCATCCGTGGAGAAAAAGCCAGTGTTGAAGAATATGAAGAAGTATTGCAAAAAAAGCCGTACCGACCAGAAATAACTAACATCATAACCAGCCAAAAACGAGAAGTAGAGCAAAGCTTAAGCAACATCAAAACGCTTGAAGATTTAGCGTAATACTTTTTAAATGTTAGTCTGATAATGCTACCGATAAGGTGGCATTTTTAGTTTTAGCGTTTTTGTTGGCACCGCCAAAAGGTTTGATACTCTGAGGTAGTATACTGAGATTAACTTGAATGGATCCAATATCAGGTTAAGCCTTCTGCTAATTAAAACGGTTTTAACACAGTCTCTTAGCATACATCAATTTTTAATACGTACTGAACTTCTAATTTTAACCCTATAGAAATCTAAAAAATAATGCTATGAAAAAGATATTGATTGTATTAACCAGTCACGAAGACTTAGGAACAACCGGAGAAAAAACAGGTTTTTGGATCGAAGAATTTGCAGCTCCTTACTATTTTTTAAAAGATAAAGGCTTTGATATTACAGTAGCTTCTCCTCAAGGTGGCCAACCTCCTATTGATCCTAAAAGTGATGCTCCTGACGCGCAGACCCCCGCTACAGAACGGTTCAAAAAGGATAAAGAAACACAAGAAACTTTAGCAAAGACCCTAAAATTAGATACCATCAACCAACAGGATTATGATGCAGTATTCTATCCTGGGGGGCACGGACCTTTATGGGATCTTGCAGAAGACACCTATTCCATCGCTTTAATAGAAGATTTTTATAAAAATGGAAAACCGGTTGCTGCAGTGTGTCATGCACCAGCAGTATTTAAGCACACTAAAGATGCGGATGGAACTTCTTTAGTAAACGGAAAAAAAGTTACCGGCTTCACCAATGAGGAAGAAGATGCGGTTCAGCTTACAGAGGTTGTACCCTTCTTAGTAGAAGATATGCTTAAAAAGAACGGCGGAATCTATTCTAAAAAAGAAGCCTGGGCGTCTTACGCAGTAGAAGATGGTTTGCTGATAACCGGTCAGAATCCCGCCTCTTCAGAAGCTGTTGCCGAACTCTTGGTCAAAAAACTAAACTAATTTCACACATTCTTGCATTCTTGTAAAAACAAGATAGCTGTAGATACTAAAAGCCTTAGTAATGAATTCCACTAAGGCTTTTTTGAGTACAGAATCGATTCTAAAGTCAGCACTATTTTTTATCAAAACCACAGCACCGGCAGGAACCTAAAATTTAAAAAGCTGCTGTAAGCCTAGATTTTCCTGCCCGGCTGACCAGACGGGTTGGGACGTTTTTTCATCGAAAAAATCGCAGATTCATGAAGTCCCGTACAATATATGCGCCTGAGTAAAAACTACAATTTTAAAAATTTAAGATATACTAACTGTTTTAAGTATCTGAAAAAAGAATTGCATTAAATTCTAACTTTGCGAGCATAAAAGTAACTACCTCAGGTAAGGTCCATTGAGGTACACAAAAGCAACAAACCCTGAATTCAAGGCATCCCGATAGCTCGGGACTGGGTATTATACCCTGTGGCGGTGCCAAAAAAAGTTTTAAAAGTGCTGGAAAAACGAAACCAATTACCCCGGGAACATGATTTAGAACCTGATAAATTCATTTATTGTTTAGAAGGCGTACCCGATGTAGATGCCCATCAAATTACCGAAGTTCAAAAAAGTCTGGAAGAACTGGCGCTTCAGTTTGGTGTGGCAAGCATTTATCAAACTTGTGATACCATTGAGGGCTTAGAAGCGAGCTTAAATACCCTGATCATGGACGACCATTACTTTAAAGAATACGAAATTATATACCTGGTAATGACCGGAGAAGCCAATAGTATTTGTTTAAATGATTACTACTACAGTCTTCAGGAAATAGCCGAACTGTTTGAAGGGAAGTTAAGAGGTAAAGTCGTTCACTTTTCAAATGCTAAAGTGCTGGATCTCGATGAGGAAGAAGCACAGTATTTTCTGGATATTACGAATGCAAGAGCGCTTTCCGGTTATGGAAATGCCGTTGACAGGTTAAGCAGCTCCAATCTGGATAAAGTCTTCTTTCACCTGTTTAATGAAGACGACGATCTGTTTCATGTGGTAGAGCAATTACATCAGAAACAGTTTACGGCCTGTAAAATCTTAGATTTTAGAATGTATTATTAGGGGCTCTTATTGTCTTTTATAACGCCAGTACCGGCCTGCCAGAAAGTTCTCGTTAAATTTGCAGCGAACGTAGCGTAGCAGGCGATTCTGTTTGAGGCCAGCGGCCGAGTTAAGCGCATGCAGCGTAGTGAACAAAAAATTTAGAGAAGCTGCTGTAAGCCTAGAATTTCCTGCCCGCCGGGAGGTAGGTTGGTTCTTTGGCATCAAGGCAAAAGAACAAGAACACAACTAGAAGTTCAAGTTTATCAAAACGACAGTACCGGCCTACTTTTTAGATCCGTAGTAAAACAAGCGAAGCCTGCAGCGCGGGGCAGTGGAGGATAGCTTAGCGCAGCGGTTTGCTATCCGCACGA
>Ga0207888_100239_pt1 | contig 29194 bp, 21 predicted proteins | sample LinPmetageLP43_FD_184055 | JGI IMG/M metagenome (GOLD analysis project Ga0207888, IMG submission 184055) | Marine viral communities from the Pacific Ocean - LP-43 (SPAdes) | ecosystem: Environmental > Aquatic > Marine > Oceanic | place: Pacific Ocean | collected 2010-08-27 | reverse complement strand
TGATAACGGAAATATGCTAGGTGGTACTTTTGATTTAGGTACTGGTGACGTAGGTGTTTTAAATTATGCTTATGCTCTAGAACAATTAGAGGCCGCTTTTTATACTAATGTAGTGAACGGTTCTTTTTATGCCAGTGCCTCTGCTGATGAAAAAGCAATCTTATTAGATTTATACAATCACGAGGTGAATCACCGTGAATTCTTTAAAGCCGCTATTGGCGCAAATGTTCCTATGGAGCAACAACTTACTGCTGATCTAGAATTCGATTTTAGCTCTGTAGATTTTGGCGACAGAGATTCAGTATTAACTACTGCTAGGATATTAGAAGATACAGGAGTTAGTGCATACAACGGCGCAGGTCAATATATTCAGACTGCTGCTTATCTTACTTTAGCTGGTAAAATTGTATCTGTAGAAGCCCGTCACGCCGCAGCTATAAGAACAATAATTAATGGTAGTGCAGATTACACTGCATTTGCCGGAGACGATATCATAGATGATAACGGTCTTGACTTGGCTGCATCACCTGCAGATGTTATTTCTGCAGCAGGAGGGTTCTTTGTAACTCCATTTACATACAAAAAACCACAAGCGTAATTACTAACCATTAAAAAAATACCGAAATGAATTTAATAAAATTTTTAGACGAATTTACTACTGATAAATTACAAGAGCCTAACACATCCAGACGTGCAATGTTTGGTCAATTAGGAAGCTTGACAAAAAAAGCTGCAATCGCTGCCGTACCATTTGGATTGGCTACAATGTCTAACAAAGCTATGGCTCAATCCAGCTCTAGTGTTGTTGATGTTTTAAATCTAGCTCTTACATTAGAATATCTTGAAGATGAATTTTATGCTATGGCTCTAGATTCTGGTGTACTTTCAGGAAATGCTAAAGCAGAAGCTATATATATGCAAATCTCAAAGCACGAATCACAGCACGTTGATTTCTTAACTGCTGCTATAGAAGGTTCAGGTGCTACACCCGTGGCAAAACCTACTTTTGATTTTACAGTTGGTGGTGCTTTTGATCCATTTAATGATAATGGCGCTGGGCAAGCAACAGCTTATGCACAATTATTAGCGCTAGCTCAAGCATTTGAAGATACTGGAGTACGTGCATATAAAGGTCAGGCAGGAAACCTAATGGGAAATCCGGGTGTTCTAACTGCTGCTTTACAAATACATTCAGTTGAGGCAAGACATGCATCAGAAGTAAGAAGACTTCGTGGTCTTGAGGGATGGATTACAGGAAACCAAAGAGGAGCTGGTATGCCAGAAGCTACACAAGCTGTATATGACGGGGCAACTACCGAAGCGAATATTATGCAAGGTGGTTTAGATGTTACAAGTCTTGGTTCTGGATCTCCATTTACTGTTGACGCTTCTACTCAAGCATATGATGAGATTTTAACTGGTGATGAGGCTGTTGCAATAGCAAGTCTATTTATAGTATCATAACAATTAAGTTTCTTTTGTGAATGCAAAAACCCTGCTTTTATTATAAAGGCAGGGTTTTTATATTTTAAACTATGTGTTATAAATAAAAAACTCCCGAAGTATTACACTTCGGGAGTTTTTTATTTGAGCTAGAAAAGAAGCTTATTTCTTCTTCTCTACCTTTGCAGGCTCATTTAATTTTTTTGTTAGTTCTAAAGACAATGCAGAACGCTCAAATTTTAATTTACCGGCACCTGATTCTAGGATTACAGTAGTGTCATTCAAGTCTAAAATTTTTCCGTGAAGCCCGCTTTTCGTAATTACACGATCTCCTCTTTTTAATTCTTCAGCAAATTTCTTTTCATCCTTTTGACGTTTCATTTGTGGGCGTATCATAAAAAGATACACAACCGCGATCATTAAAAGAATGGGTAAAAAGCTTGTTAATTGTTCCATTTATAGTTGCTTAGCCGTTTGTTGCTGCAGGACCTTCAGTAGGTTGTACAAAAGCGGTGATTTTTACAGTTTCAGATCCTTTTTCAGTATTAGATTTTACAGTAACAACTTTAGTTACCGAATTTAAACCACTACCGTTATATTTTACCAAAAGTTCTCCTGTCTCACCTGGTTGAATAGGCTCTTTAGGATAACTTGGTACGGTACATCCACAAGTACTTGTTGCATCAACAATAACTAAAGGTGCCTTGCCTGTATTTTTAAATTTAAATACATGCTCTACAGCTGTACCACGTGCGATATTTCCAAAGTCATATGCACTTTCTTCAAATTCCATCGAAGGAAAAACAGTAGCATCTGCATCACGAGTTGCTGCCATTTCTACATTTTCTCCTTTTACTTTGTCTGATGCGTTGTCTTTACAACTTGTAAACGCTAATGCAGCCACTAGACCAACTGCAAGAAATGCTTTTTTCATAATAGTTTTATTTTTTAGGAATTCAAAAATACAATTTTATTTATTACTCAATCAAGCCCCTACCTGCTTTGTTTAGCCTGCTTTCCTTCTTATACTTTTTAACCAAACGATCTAAGACACCATTCACAAAAATGCTACTCTTAGGTGTTGAATATTCTTTAGATAATTCTAAATATTCATTAATAGTCACTTTAATAGGAATTGATGGAAATCTTAAGAATTCGCAAAGTGCCATCTTAATCAGTATCTTGTCTAAAGCAGCTATACGGTCTTGATCCCAGTTGGGTGTATTTCCTAAAATCTCTGCTTCGTATTCTCCATTGTTGCGAGCGGTACGCAACAGAAGGTCTTTAGCATATTGACGATCTTCTTCGTCTTTATATAATTTAGGAATGATTGTACTTTCTGGAGAATTAGGCTTAATCTTCCCGAGTCGCTTAACAATTGTTGTATTTACAACAGGCAGGTCATCTACCCAAGTAATGCGATAATCCTCTAAATAATCGTAAAGTTTGTTATTAGGAGCTACGTATTCGCTGAAAAAATCGATAACAAAATCGCGGTCTTTTTTAAAATCTGATTCAGTATCAGACATATAAGCCTCATAAAAGTCGCTTTTCATAAGTTCGTTATAAATTAAAACAACGTACTCATTATCAAGCCTCCAATTATTAAGCTTTGCTTTCTTTAGTTCTTTCTGAAGCAATTCGTTCTCAGAAAGTTTAACTAAAACTTCATTGTTAATAAATTTAAGATTGGGATTTTTTTCAGATTCTGTAGCCAGCATTTTAAGCTGAGAACGCTCCATCATGTCCTTTGCATGCGCGTGAATTTCAACAACCAGATCTATCAATACCAGATAGAGATCGTACATCTGAGCGGTACTCGCGTTCAAGAATTTCTCTTCTTTAAGTAAATCAGGTTGTTCTGACTGACTTAAGGCGTAAAGTGCTTGCATTACTTTGATGCGAATGTGCCTTCTGTTAAGCATAATTTTAAAGAACTTAGGTTGTTTGAGATTATAATAACTTAAAGCTGAACGGTAGTATACCGAAAAGTTCAAAAACGTTGCAAAAATACATTTTATTAGGGTTCTAACCACCCTAATTACTTTTTTATCTCAAAAAACTCTGTACGCGTTTTACAGTCTAAACACGTATCTTTGCCCGGCTCTATATAAAAAAGACTTATGGTCAAAACCTTAGATTACGAGCCTGCCCGAAGAACTACGATTTATGAAAGAACTTCAACATCTCAATAAGTATTTTAAAAAATACAAATGGAAGCTCATTTTGGGCTTTTTTATTGTTTTGATAGCCCGCATATTTGCCATACTTACGCCTAAATTTTCTGGCGATATGATTAAGTATGTAGAAGATTATTTGAATAACGGTGGTGAATTGAGTGCCTTGAAACACCAACTACTTGTTACGCTTTTGATGCTTTTGGGAGCTGCCCTACTTTCAGCATTTTTTACGTTTCTCATGCGTCAAATGTTTATTGTTGTTTCTCGTTATATGGAAGCAGATCTTAAAAACGAGGTTTATGAGCAATACCAGAATCTTTCGCTCAATTTCTACAAGAAAAACCGTACTGGTGACTTAATGAATCGTATTAGTGAAGATGTAAGTAAAGTACGTATGTATTTAGGCCCCGCTATTATGTATGGTGTTACGACTGTGATACTTTTTGCAACAGTGATACCCTATATGTATTACAGCGCGCCAGAACTCACATTGTATGTACTAATCCCGTTACCTATTTTATCTGTTGCCATCTATCAATTAAGCAGACTCATTCACAAACGCAGTACAGTTGTTCAACAATATTTATCGCATTTAAGCACATTTACTCAAGAATCCTTTAGTGGTATCGGGGTGATTAAAGCCTATGGAATAGAGCCGCAAACGTATAAGAATTTTGAAGAGCTAAGTGAAACTAATAAAGATAAAAATCTAGATTTAGTAAAAGTTCAGGCCTTCTTCTTCCCTTTAATGATTGCTTTAATTGGCGTAAGTAACTTATTGGTTATCTATATAGGTGGAAAAAAATACATAGACGGAAGCATCCCTGATCTAGGCGTCATTGTAGAGTTTCTTATTTATGTAAATATGTTAACCTGGCCTGTGGCTTCTGTAGGATGGATCACTTCATTAGTACAACAAGCCGAAGCTTCACAAAAGCGTATTAATGAGTTTCTCAAGGAGAAGCCAGATATCGTAAACTATACAAATGAACACACACCTATCGACGGAAGTATTCGTTTTGACAAGGTTACATTTACGTACGAAGACACTAATATTACAGCCTTAAAAGACATTTCTTTTGAAGTAAATAAAGGAGAAACTTTAGCCATTATCGGTAAAACCGGTTCTGGTAAATCTACTATCTTAGAGTTGATAGGTCGCCTATACGACACTACAAATGGAACGATAAGCATAGACAAAACTCCTATTGAAAAACTCAATCTAAAAGACTTGAGAACCGCTATAGGTTATGTTCCACAAGAAGCTTTTTTGTTTAGCGATAGTATTAAAGAGAATATCAAATTTGGTAAAAAAGATGCTTCTGATGAAGAAGTTATACAAGCAGCTAAAAATGCTGTTGTACATAAAAATATAGTTGATTTTTCTAAAGGCTATGATACAATTCTGGGAGAACGGGGTATTACCTTAAGCGGTGGGCAGAAACAGCGTGTTTCTATCGCTCGTGCCATTATTAAAGACCCACAGGTTCTTTTATTTGATGACAGTCTTTCTGCAGTAGATACAGAAACCGAAGAAGAAATTCTATCAAATCTAAAAAAAATCGCTGCTGATAAGACTACAATTCTTGTTAGTCATCGTATTTCTTCGGCTAAAAATGCCGATAAAATTATCATTCTTGAAGAAGGAGAGATCATACAACAAGGTAAGCATGAAGATCTGGTAAAACAACCGGGTTATTATCAAGAACTTTACCGCAAACAACTTGATGAAAAAGAAATGGAATAAAATTTTGTACGCCAACTAATTTTTTTCCATTTTTGACAGAATAAAGCGTATTAATTAAACCAAGATTATGAGCAATAATGAAATGAAGGGGAATGATGAGATATTCTCGAAAGTGTTAAGAGCAGGGCGTCGCACCTATTTTTTTGATGTACGTTCTACACGTGCAGGAGATTATTACCTAACCATTACCGAGAGTAAAAAATTCACAAATGACGATGGTTCCTTTCACTACAAGAAACACAAAATTTATCTTTATAAAGAAGATTTTGATGGTTTCTCTGAAATTTTAAATGAAATGACCAGCTACATCCTTAATGAAAAAGGAGAAGAAGTAATTAGCGAACGTCACCAGAGCGATTATGTTAAAGAAGAGGACAAAGAGCCGGTTTTTGAAACAAAATCTGCAAAAGCATTTACTGATGTAAGTTTTGACGATATTTAAAAAATTGACAACTTAGATTTTAAAGCCGCATTATTTGCGGCTTTTTTTATACCTCAATTTAAAGGATTCAGAATTTTGAATAATAAATTACGCTATACTAGTTACTCTTTTTAAGCATTTAGTATAAATGGAAAAACGGTTTAGATTTAAAATTGATATCTTTAAAATCGTTCGTAAACTACCTCGGGGCAAGCCCGCGAGGCAGTTTCGTTAGAAACAAATTTTCAATCTCGCGGCAAGCCTCGGAGTATTAAACCCATTGGCAGTGCCAATAAATCATTTCATAAAGAATATGAAGCAAATGCTACTTAGAGTTTTTCTACTCCTGTTTATTCCTTTTACCTATGCGCAAGTATCGCATCCTACACTAGATTATTATTTACCAGATAATGTAAGTTACAATCCCGAGATTCCCACTCCAAAAGAGCTTTTGGGCTATGTTCCCGGTGAGTGGCACGTAAGCCATGATTTGCTGGTGAGTTATATGGAAAAAATGGCTGCAGCCTCTCCTCGCATTGCTATTGAAAACCGCGGAAGAACATTTGAAGGCAGGCCTATATTGCTATTAACAGTTACATCACCCGAAAACCATAAGAATATTGCTGAAATTAAAAATCAACATGCAGCACTTACATATAGCGGCTCAGAAAGCTTAGACACAGATTCAATGCCTATTGTCACCTATCAAGGGATGAGTATTCACGGTAATGAAGCCAGCGGCTCTAACGCAGGATTATTAGCTATCTATTATTTAGCTGCTGCAGAAGGGCCCGCCATTGATTCGATGTTAGAAAATGTGGTGATTTTATTTGATCCTTCTTTTAATCCTGATGGGTTACAACGCTTCTCGTATTGGGCAAATACCAATAAAAATCAAAGCCTTACTTCAGATCCTCAGGATAGAGAATACCGTGAAGTGTGGCCTGGCGGGCGTTATAATCACTATTGGTTTGACCTTAACCGCGATTGGCTTCCGGCAGAATTACCAGAATCTCAGGCACGTATTAAAACCTATCACGCGTGGCATCCTAACATCTTAACAGATCATCACGAGATGGGTAGCAACTCTTCGTTTTTCTTTCAACCGGGAATTCAGAGTCGTACGCATCCTTTGACTCCTAAACTCAATCAAGAATTAACCGCAGAGATTGGTAAGTACCACGCTGCAGCATTCGATAAAATTGGTTCGTTTTATTATACCGAAGAAGATTACGATGATTTTTACTACGGAAAAGGTTCAACTTTCCCTGATATTAACGGTAGTATAGGTATTCTTTTTGAACAAGCCAGTTCACGCGGGCACATACAAGAAACAGACAACGGATTGCTTACATTTCCTTTTACCATAAGAAATCAACTTACTGCTTTTCTTTCAACTATTGAAGCAGCACAAGCCATGCGTACTAAACTTCTTAATTATCAACGCGATTTCTATGCTAACTCGAGATCAGAAGCAGGTGGTGATGCCTATATTTTTGGTAGTCAAAATGATCCTGCTCGTGCAGCTCACTTAGCACAGTTACTACAGCGTCATCAAATTTCAGTTTATGAAGCTGATAAAGATTATGAATCAAAAGATTTAAAATTTGACAAGAATAGTAGCTATGTGGTGCCTAAAAATCAAAAACACAGCAGACTTCTTAAAGGCATGTTTGAAAAGCGTACCACTTTTGAAGATAGTCTTTTCTATGACATTTCTGCCTGGAGTTTTCCGCTGGCATTCAATCTTGATTTTAGTGAGAATGCGCCAGCAAGCTTGGCTAGTACTAAAATAGATAGCGTGTCGCTCCCAACACCTTTAACGCTATCCAAAAGTGATTATGCTTATTTACTTCCGTGGGGAGATTATTACGCTCCACAGGCATTAAACGCTATTTTAAATGCAGGTTTACGTGCTAAAGTTGGGATACAACCTTTTACTTCAGGAGGAGTTATTTATGATTATGGGACGGTGATGATTCCTGTACAGAATCAAAAAATGAATGCCGAAGAATTAAATCAATTTTTAGATAAAGTAGCTAAAGATGCACATCTTACCATAAATCCTGTAAAAACCGGCCTAACGGAAGGAATTGATCTAGGAAGCCGAAAATTTATCGCATTAGAGCCTCAAAAAATAGCACTTTTAGTTGGCGATGGAATTAACGCAACGGACGCCGGAGAAATCTGGCATCTTTTAGACACCCGTTTCCACATCAGCATCACAAAACTAGACACTAGAAGTTTAAGTAGGACTGATCTATCTAAATACACAACACTCATAATGCCTACAAGTGGCTGGGGTGGCGGTATAGACGAGTCTAGCGCTGATAAAATTAGTGAATGGGTTCGCAGTGGCGGAAACTTCATTGGTTTTAAAAATGCTGCTCGCTGGATGAAACGTCAGGGATTAATTGACTTCACAACTGTAGAAACCGAAAATCCTGCGACTGATGTAACTTTTGAGCAACGTAGAGACTTCAATGGAGCTCAGGTTATAGGTGGTGCTATTTTCAAAGCAAAAATAGATCGCTCCCACCCTATTGCTTTTGGATATGACTCTTCAGAAATTAATCTTTTTAGAGATACAACACTCTTTATAGAGACTGATGATACCAGCTATAAAAATCCTATAACATATACTGATGAACCTTTAGTAAGTGGTTATATAAGCGATATAAATTATGAAGCTATTAAAGGGACCAGACCATTTGTGCAGCAGTCTAACGGTAGTGGTAATGTCATCCTATTTACAGATAATACCAATTTTAGAGCATTCTGGTATGGTACTACAAAACTGTTTATGAATGCTATTTTCTTTAATAAAGCTATGTAAACAGCATATACTTAAAATAAAAAAGCTCGTGTAGATAATTACACGAGCTTTTTTTATTTTAAGTACATTATTAGTCACGAGCATCCTGTCTAAAATCAGGAAAACCGTTTTCGTCCCAGCCTATAACACGTGCACGGGTATGTCTGTTGAAATCATATAACGAATTGCCTCGTATTTGCTCGTAAACACGGGCGTGGTATATCATAACATCTTTTTGATCATCCTCAGATTTTGTGAAGGAATTGTGTCCGGGCCCAAAACGTCTCACTTCAGCATTAGTATAAAAGACCGGTTCTTTAGACTTGTTCCAAGATTCTTCATTCATCAAATCTGCATCTTCATCAGCCCACAATAAGCCTACTGCATAGTTAGAATCTGTTGCACTTGCAGAATACGTAACAAATATTTTACCATTACGCTTAAGAACTGCCGGACCTTCATTTACTATATATCCTATACGCTCCCAATCAAATTCTGGATTGGTAATGATGATTTCTGGCCCCTTGAGTTTTGTAGGTGTTTCCATCTCAGACATTACCAGTGATGTTCCTTCGGTTATATTTTGTGCCCATATTAAATAACGCTTTCCATTATGTTCAAAAGATGTCGCATCAAGTGAGAAAGAATCATGTTCTGTAGCAATTTGACCTTCTTCTACCCAATCACCTTCTGTAGGATCCTGAGCATCTGTAGAAAGTGCAAACATGCGTATTTTCCAAACATCTTCAACTTCGCCGGCAGCAAAATACACATACCATTTACCATCTATTTTATGCAACTCGGGAGCCCAAATATGATGCCCCATATTTCCAGTTTCATGTTTGGTCCAGATAACGTGAGGTTCTGCTGTTCCTAATCCATTAATGGTATTTGCCTTTCTAATTTCAATACGATCATATTCAGGAGCTGTAGCAATAAAATAGTAGGTGCCATCAGTATCTTTATAAACCCATGGGTCTGCTCGTTGCCCAACTATAGGATTGTTGTACGGCATTTCTTCTACCTTGTTTTGGGCAAGCTCTTCTTCAATAATAACTTCTTTATCTGTTTCTTTTTTACAGGAATTGAAAATCATTAAAACTGTAAAAAGACCTAAAAGTGAATACTTGTGAAAACTGAAAATTTTAGATATCATATTTTGTGGAGTTTATGGCTGTTTTAAAAAGTGTCTGATTTACATTTATAAAACAATAATACGAAATCCTTTGAATTAATTTAAAAATTAAAACGAATTAAGGTTTAAGCATCGCTATATCGGCCACGGTTCTAAACCCACTGTGATCTGTAGAAGAGTCTAACGCCTGCGGCGTACGAGCCGAAATACGATAACTTGCACAGTAACTGGCAGCGCAAAGAAATGAGCCTCCTTTGATTACTTTTTCTGGCTGATACGGGTTTTCAGGGTTGTAAGATTCTAAAGGTCCTTGAGGATTTATGACTTCATTACCTAAAATATCCTTATAATAGCGAACAGAGAACCAATCTTGAGTAATTTCCCAAACATTACCAGACATGTCAAAAATACCTAATGAATTGGGATCGTAAGTGGCAACAGGTGCTACATAGGAATACCCGTCTTCAGCAGAATTTTTAGTTGGAAAAGTACCTTGCCACGTATTTGCTTTGGTACTTAAATCCGAATCATCATTACCCCAGGTATAGATTCCTCCGGACATTTTACCATGAGCGGCAGCTTCCCATTCTGCCTCTGTAGGTAATCGACGATTTGCCCATTTACAATAAGCTAAAGCATCTTCATAAGTTATGTGAACTACCGGGTAATTATCTTTTCCTTCTATGTTACTTTCCGGGCCTTGCGGATGCTTCCAGTTAGCTCCAATTTTCCATTCCCACCACTGCGTATAATTGTTCAGATCTGTTACGCTAGCTACATTTCTATTGAAAATTAAAGAACCGGGTTTGAATATACTATCTGCAGGTTTTGGAGTTCCGGCAGGTAAGGTTTTTTTCATTTCTTCCCAATCAACAGGTTGCTCTGCAGTAGTGACATAGCCTGTAGCTTTTACAAATTTTCTAAACTGACCGTTTGTAACTTCGGTTTTATCTATAAAAAAACCATCTACGGCAACCGGGTGAGCTGGTTTCTCCCGAGGTAATGCGAGTTGATCTCCGGCCTGAGCACCTTGTGTAAAATGGATACCGGAAACCCAAACCATATCTTTTGGAGTTTCAATACTATCGGGTTGTTTGACGATTAATGCTATAACAGGTTCTTTTTCTCCAACAGAATTTGCCTCCCTATTTTTTTCACTTTCATTGTTGCAGCCAACAAGCAAAAGCATTACTGAACTCAAGACTAAAAAGTGGATGGATCTATTTATTATCATAAAGCTCAAATTTAATATTATCAAAATAAATAGATCAGTTTTTATAATTCATCATTAACTAAATTTTAAAGCTACTTATTAAACTTAAGCCAATTCCTATTCTAAAATTGGTCATTAATGTAGTTAAAGATAATTTTATATTATTCTAAAAAATAAAACTATGTTATTCAGCGGAGACAATCATTTTTTAAAGACTTTAAACACATTACTCAAACGTTATAAATTTAGTAATCAAGAACTTGAAAGCCTTCAAAAAGTAAAAAAGACCGAAATTATTAGTTTAGCTTATACTAATGATGGTGGTTTTGACCTGAAAACTGGAGACTATCACGATGAAGATCATCCTGTGAATTATAAACTGAGAATTTATTATAAAGATCCACAGAAAAATTCTACAAAAATGTTGGTGTTGCTTCCTTCTACTACTGAAGAATTTACTCCGGAAATGAACGCATATCAATTGGGTCAATCTGTTAAGAGTCGGTTATTATAAGGTCAGTCTTTCAATACAAAGGTATTGGAGCCTTTTTGACGATCTATAGAAAACAACGTACTAATCAATCCCAGGTGAGAAAATCCCTGTGGAAAATTACCCAACTGGGCTCCTGATGGACTTAATTCTTCTGAAAATAGGTCCAAGTGATTACCATAACTCATTAATTTCTGAAAGTATCTGGAAGCTTTCTCTACTTCTCCACCACGCGATAAGCACTCGAGATACCAGAAAGAACCAATGGTGAAAGCGCCTTCACGATCTTCACTTTTTATTGGGATGCTATCGTGAAGGTTTCGGTACACCAAAACCTCATCAATGATGAGCTGATCTTCAATTACCTTGCGGGTCTTTAACCAGCGCTCGTCATACGGGCTTATAAACTTCATTAACGGCATCATCAGCAATGAAGAATCTACGGTTTTAGCACCTTTAAAATGAACATAACTTTGTAGTTTTTCATCCCAAAAATTATCATAAATATCCTTAAAAATAAGATTTCGGTTTTCTATCCATTTGGTAACGTCTGTGGGTAATGAACGCTTTCTAACCAATCGAATAGCGCGGTCAAGAGCAACCCAGCACATCAATCTTGAATATAAGTAATGCCTTTTTACTTCTCGTACTTCCCAAATACCATGATCTGGCGACTCCCAGTTTTCACAAACAAAATCAATAAGTTTTTCAACGTTTTTCCAGAATGAATACATCACCTGCTGACCGTATTTGTCAAACAAATAAATCGTATCCATTAATTCACCAAAAACATCTAACTGCAGCTGGCCAGTTGCCGCATTTCCGATACGTACAGGTTTTGAGCCTTTATAACCATCAAGATCTAATTCTTCTTCATCCAAGTCGCGCCCACCATCTATGCGGTACATAATCTGTAATTCTACATCACCATTTATATCTGCATCTATACGCTCATAAACCCACTTCATAAAATCTGACGCCTCATTTATAAATCCTAATCTCATAAAAGCATACATGGTAAATGCAGCATCTCTAATCCATACATAACGATAATCCCAATTCTTATCGCCACCTAGAGTTTCAGGTAAAGAATATGTGGGTGCAGCAATAGTTGCACCATATTTAAAACTTGTGAACAGTTTTAAGGTGATTGCTGAACGCTTCATATGCTGCGCAAAATCTCCTTTATAAGTACAGGTTTTAATCCAGTTTTGCCAGAATTGCAGCGTTTCATCAAGCTTATTTGCTATAGTTTGTCTGAATTGACTATCATACGTATAGTTTTCTTCTTCAGCATCGCTTTCAATGATAAAATACGCCTCTTCCCCTTCATTTAACTGAAACTCGTTTCTTGTACTTCCTCCCTTTTCTAAAGGCACAGAGGCCGAAACTTTGAGTCCTTTGTCAAAATTTTTATTTGTAAAACTTAGGGTATGTTTATCTAATAGTTGAGTTTCGGTTGAAATTTTACCATAGTTGAGTTGCACCCTGATATTGAGATCAAAATTTACGCTTCCGCGGATAACTTCAATCTTTCTTATCAGTTGATTGGGAACTTCTTTCCCAATTCCGATAGGCATAAAATCTGTGAACTCAACAGTATAATTTTCTGATAAAAAACGCGTAGTCAACACACTGGTATCTAATACATATTCCTGAAAACATTTTGTAAAATCCCCCTTAGGTCTTGTAACAAAATACCCTCCTTTATTTCGATCTAAAATAGATCCAAAAACGGAATGTGAATCAAACTCCGGAAAGCTCATAAACTCAATCGCTCCTTCTTTTTGAATTAGTGCACAGGTTCTACAATTTCCTATCAATCCATACGATTCAATTGCTGGGTACTCAGAAAAATCAATCATTTATAAGTTTGCTTATTTTGTATTCATATCGTTAAACTGAAAAATTACTGATAAACGCGGCCAATTCTATTAAAATAAAGGTAAATTCTATTGATTTAGAACGGACTTTAAAAATTCTCAAAATCATAAAATCTTGTAAAAACCCCTACACACCTCATGCGAAAGCAAAAAATAGATTTAAATTACTTTAAGTTTTAAGCTATAAAGGAAATAGGTTTTAAATTAGAGGAAAACCTAAAAGTGTATAAATCTCGATTATTGAGTAACCTATTTCGGGAGTAAGCCCGCGAAGCACTAAACATAACAATACATTTTAGAACGAGACAAATCTCGGAGCATTTAAATCTCGATTATCGAGTAAATACTACAAATGACACACGAATTTAAAGAACTCATCAATACAGCTTTCACTTACCATAAAGACCATCAAAAATGCGTGATGGCAAGCGTGGTTGATTTAGATGGCTCTTCATACCGAAAACCAGGTGTGCGTATGCTTATTTCTGAAAGTGGTGTCATAACTGGTGCTGTTAGTGGTGGCTGTGTTGAAAAAGAAGTATTGTTTCAGGCTGAAGAAGTTTTTGAAACCGGAAAAGCCAAAATGATGACCTATGATGGTAGATATCGTTTGGGCTGCGAAGGTGTGATTTATATTTTAATTGAACCTGTAGTTATTACTGAAACGCTTTTTGAAGAAATAAATAAAGAATTTAAAAACCGAACTTACTTCAAACTAGAATCGTTTTACAAAAGATCACTAGATGATGTCTCCTACACTTTGGGAACTCAGGTTATTTTAAGTAATGCCGAGAAACTCAATTTATCTTCTATTTCTGCTGAGCTATTCCATACAGAAAGTAGTCTGGTTTATAAACAAAAGTTGCCTCCTTTGTTTCAGCTGTTTTTGTTTGGATCTGAACATGATGCGGTTCAGTTAGGGATTACCGCATCACAATTGGGCTGGCAAGTCACGGTAATTGCGTCTCCAAAAGATCCTAAAACCGAAGCTAACTTTCCGGGAGTTTATCAAGTGCTACATTTAACGCCTCAGGAAGCCGCTGCGCTTACCATTGATGAAGAATCTGCCGTGGTACTTATGAACCATAACTATGCGACAGACCTCAACTTTTTAGTAAATATAATTAATAAAAAACCTAATTATGTCGGTGTTTTAGGAAGTTCAAAAAGGCGTGAAAAATTATTCAACGAACTTATTGACTATAAACCCGAACTATTTGAAGAAAACTTAGATACTATTTACGGACCGGCAGGGATTGATATTGGAGCAATTACTCCACAAGAGATCGCTTTGTCTGTTACTGCTGAAATTTTAGCCCTCAAAAGAAAACGCGAAGTACAATCGCTACGGGATAAAAGTAAACAAGCTACTTCTCAAAATAGAAGGCTTTAACTAAATTAGTTAAAGCCTTTTTTAATATCAGAAGTGACGGTTTAAGCAACTCCGGGTTCTTTTTCTGCTAGTATTAATTTTTCTGGAGTGATTGGTAAATCACGCATGCGCTTACCGGTGGCGTTGAATATCGCATTGGCAATAGAAGCTGCTACACTGGTAATACCGAGTTCACCAACACCTTTAATTCCCATTTTATTTGCGATCTTATCTTCTTCCGGTAAAAAGATCACATCAATATTTGCCATATCCAGATTTACCGGTACATGATAATCTGCAAAAGAACGGGTGATGAAGTTACCGTAATTAGGTTCAACTTTTGTTTGTTCTGCTATTACCATACCGGCCCCCATCACACAACCACCAATTATCTGACCGAAAGCCGTCTTAGGATTTAGAATTTTTCCGCAGGAAGCTACATTGAGCATTCTTTTAATTCTAAATACTCCGGTGTCTTTATCCACCCAAACTTCGGTAAAATTGGCTCCAAAAGAAAATACTGAATGCTTCTTAAACTCTTCATCAGGTTCTGCCGTTCCTTCAGCCTCAAAAGAATTGAGGTTTCCGGATCGCATCAGTTTAGCGAGACCGGCATCAGCAAGTTTTAACCCGGATTTTTCTTCTAAAGAAGCAATAGCATTTTCACAAGCTGCCCGTGCTCCGTTTGAAAAAGAAGCAGCACCCCAAGAACCGCCGGAACCCGGAGTTTTAGGAAAATCTGAATCGCCTAGTTCTACATCAACCTGCGCTACAGGAATATTTAAATACTCTGAAGCAGTCTGTGCGATAATGGTATAACTTCCTGTACCTATATCAGTTGCATCCATTTGAATGGTTGCAAACACCTCACTATCCTTAAGTTCTAAAATAATTTTAGCCGAAGTCTTCTGATAAGGAGCACGCCTTGAAGCTCCACTTACACCATAACCCACAAGCCAGTTTCCTTCTTCTTTAGTTCCTGGTTTTTGTGGTCTTTCTTCCCACCCAAATTCTTTAGCTCCTATCTTAAGACATTCATTGAGCAATCTTGAAGAAAAAGGTTTATCACTGCTGGGGTCAACTTGTGTATCGTTTTTAACCCTAAAATCTACAGGATCCATTTTTAGTTTCCATGCCATTTCATCCATAGCAGATTCTAATGCAAAACTCCCGGTTGCTTCTCCTGGCGCGCGCATAGCAAACGGAGTTTGTAAATTCATAGGCATCAAACGGTGTGTTACTTTATTATTTGGTGTTTTATATAACATCTTTGTAACCGTACCACAAGATTCTTGAAACTCCTCATATGTTGAAGTATGTGATAAAGTATCGTGTGATAAAGCCGTTAAGCTCCCGTCTGACTTAGCTCCCACTTGCATTTTTTGTTCGTTACGCTGTCTCAGGTTGGTATTGGTAAACATTTGATTTCGTGTAACGGTCATTTGTACCGGTCTGCCTATTTGCTTAGAGGCCATGACTCCCAAAATAACATGTTGTTTTGCGTGAAGTTTTGACCCAAAACCCCCACCTACAAAAGGTGCTATTACACGTACATTTTTCTTTTCGATCTGAAAAGTATCTGCGATAGTTAGGGTTGCATCGTCAATTATTTGCTGACTTGCATAAGCCTCTACATTTCCATTATTCCACGAAGCAATAATCGCGTGAAGCTCCATCGGATGATGATGCTCAATCGGAGTATTATATATCTGTTCTAGTGTGACATCTGCTTCTGCCAATCCCTGCGATACATCACCTCTGGAATAGTCGGATTTTTCTGTGGGTCTGTAAGCTTTAGCTCGAGAACTGTCAAAATCTATATCGGGCTTCTCTTCGCTGTATGTATATTTTACTAAACTTGCGGCATATTGAGCCTGCTCAAAAGTTTCTGCAATAACGAGACCTACATATTCTCCGTAATAATACACATCAGCGCTTTGCAATACCGGCTGAATGCTTGAGGTTGAAATGGCAGGTAATTCTTCATCATATTGCTTCAGTTTATCTGCATTCTTATAAGTAAGTACTTTAATAACTCCTTTTTGTTTTTCGGCTTCGCTGGTATCTATTGCTGTGATTGTTCCTTTAGCTATTGTACTGTTGATTCCTTGTGCATAAGCCAAATTCTTCACATTAAACTCTGAAGCGTATTTGGCTAGGCCCATCACCTTAAGCCGACCTTCTACACGGTCTATTGGGTTTCCGGTTCCTATTGATATATCTGTATTCATTTATTTAAATTTTGTGGTGATTTACAACTAAGCCGTTTTTGCAAGTGCTTGCTCCAATGCCCTCACAATCGCTTTTATACCCATTATAACCTTATACTCATTCTCTGAAAGGGTTTTTGCACCCTTTAGAGCGAGTTCAGCCGCCTGTTCAAAATTGGCCTTTGTTGGCATTTTTCCGGTTAAGAACGCTTCAGCTTTAATAAGTTTCCAAGGTTTGTGAGCAACCCCACCCATAGCAAGACCAATATTTGTGATTTTTCCTCCGGAAATTTGAAGTCCGGCTGCAACAGAGATCAAAGCAAAAGCATAACTGCTGCGTTCTCTTATCTTAAGATAATGGTAGTTGGTTTGAAATTTGGGGTTTGGTAAATCTATTGCAGTGATAATTTCGCCCGGAAGTATCGTATTATCTTTTTCAGGCTGATCTCCCGGTAATCTATGGAAATCTGTAAACTCAATAGTTCGGGAGGTTCCTCCTGGTTTTTGGAGGGTTACTGTAGCTTCTAATGCTGCCAGGGCCACACACATATCTGAAGGGTGAGTCGCTACACAGCTTTCGCTCCATCCAAAAATGGCATGTTTTGAATTAGCCCCTTCTAATGCACCACAACCACTGCCCGGCTCTCGCTTGTTACACGGCATTGATACTTCAAAAAAGTAAGGGCAACGCGTGCGTTGTAATAAATTACCGCCGTTTGTTGCCATATTACGAATCTGCGCCGTAGCAGCAGATAACATGGCCATAGACAGCAGCGGATAGTTTTTTCTAATATCAGGATGATTTGCGGTTTCTGAATTACTAAGCATCGCGCCTAGTGTAATACCACCAGTCTCGTTAGATGTTATTGTATTAAAATCCAGATCTGCCACTTCAATGATTTGTGAAGGTCTTTCAACATCTTCTTTCATCAAATCAACAAGGTTAGTTCCGCCTCCCAGATATTTTGAATCAGTATTAGTTACAGAAGCAGTCAAAGCCTCTTCTATTGTTTCCGGTTGAGTATATGTAAATGGTCTCATAATTTGTTTTTTTGATCTGTCTTTTGAAAACTCAAGAGACATTAATCAGGATGAAGAAAAATAGATTTAAGAATTGCTCGCCTCATTCATTTGCTCTGTAGTAGCAAACTTCCATTTTGGTTTTTCTTCAACACCAGATTGTACTTCTTTTATAGCCTGCACGATATTATTATAAGCTCCACAACGGCAAATATTACCAGATATACGCTCTCTGATTTCTTCCTCAGAAAGTTCTAGATCGCTTTTGACATTGGTAAAATCTTTAGTTACATAACTAGCCTCTCCATTCTTAGCTTCTTCTAATAAAGCTAAAGAAGAACAAAGCTGTCCCGGCGTACAATAACCACATTGAAAACCATCATGTTTTAAGAAGGCTTGTTGCATAGGGTGCAACTCAGTATTATCTGTAAGACCTTCAACAGTAGTGATCTCTTTGTCTTTACAAGTAGCTGCGAGAGTTAAGCAAGAAAGCTTACGCTTACCGTCTATCATCACAGTACAAGCTCCACATTGACCGTGGTCACATCCCTTTTTTGTTCCTGTTAAATTTAAGTGTTCGCGTAGTGCATCTAGTAATGATGTTCTGGAATCTAGAGTAAGGGGTTCTACTTTGTTATTAACGTGAAGATTTACTTCGACTTCGTTTAAAAAAGCATTTAATGCTTTAGGCAAATCTGCATTTGTAGTGTTTCCGAATAATTCTGAAGTAAAATAAGATGAAGCCATAACGCTGACTCCTGCAGCAGAAACTTTACCTAGAAATCGTCTTCTTGAATCCCCAAAAAGTCCTAGCTGATTTAAAATCTGTTCTTCATCTTCTGTTAATTTTTCATTTTCGTGAGATGCGTTTTTGTTGAGCTTTTCCATAAGCAATAGATTGTAGTTTTAAGATAGTTAATTGAACTGCTTCAAAATAGATATGCAATACATCGCATTTCAGAAGAAAAAACTATCAATTACAAGTTATTACTTAAACAAATGTTTCGGTTGAAAACAGTACTAAATGTCTCTTAAGGAAATTAATATGAATTCATAAATATTTGAATAAATCGGTAGTTTTGAATGTATGTGTTGTATTTCAGAATTAAAAGAAAACATTTTGTTTGTAGATTGAGATTTAATATTGAAATTTTGAAAATATTCTAAATACTTATGTATAAGCAATCAGCTTTATATTTTGTTACCCAGTTAATTTGGGTTTACATCTTGTTAGTTTCTGTAGATTCTTTTAGTCAAGAACTAACTTCTGATTTTGAGCATACTAATGTGCTTATAAATGAAACTAGTCCTTATTTGCTTCAGCATGCGCACAATCCCGTAAACTGGCAACCATGGAGTGAAGCCGCATTTGAGCAAGCTAAATCTAAAAACAAACTGGTCATTGTGAGTATTGGTTATTCTTCATGTCACTGGTGTCATGTTATGGAGGAAGAAACTTTTTCGCAGGAAGATGTTGCTCAGGTAATGAATAAAAATTTTATAAACATTAAAGTTGATCGTGAAGAGCGCCCTGATGTAGATCAGGTTTATATGACGGCAGTGCAACTTATACAAGGTAGTGGAGGCTGGCCCCTTAATATAATCGTTTTACCTGACGGAAAGCCTCTTTATGGCGGTACTTACCACACAAAAGCAGACTGGATTAAACTCTTGAACGCTCTTTCTAAAACCTATAAAGAACAACCAGAAAAAGCTACTGAATTTGCAAGTCGGCTGGCTGCTGGTATCCAGGAAAAAAATGATTTTGGTATCAAAAAGGAAACTGTTTTTTTTTCAAAAAAATTACTGAATGAAACTATTAATACTTTAAAAGAAAATTGGGACTTGAAGTATGGTGGTTTAAAAGGACAGCAAAAATTTATGCTTCCGGCTAATCTCAACTTTTTGTTAGACTATGTAACATTAAGTAACGATGCGCAAGCAAAAGAATATACAAACCTTTCGCTAGATAATATTGCTTTAAGAGGAGTTTACGATCACGTAGATGGTGGTTTTTTTAGATATAGTGTAGATGAAAAATGGCAACTGCCGCATTTTGAGAAAATGCTTTATGATAATGCGCAACTTTTAAGTGTGTATGCTAATGCCTATAAGGTATTCAAAAAGCCGCTTTATAAAGAGCGTATTGAAGAGACCTATCAATTTTTAAATAGCGTTTTTAAATCAAAAAGCGGCGCTTATATAGCTGCATTAGATGCGGATGTAAATGGTGAAGAAGGTACTTATTATTTATGGAAGCTTGAAGAATTAGAAGCTATAATAACAGATCGATTTGAGCTATTTAAAGCTTATTATAACATTTTTGAATCAAATGCGGTAGAATCTGAAAGCTATCATTTGTTTGCAACCGAAACGAATTCAAAATTCTGTGCGAATCAAAATATCTCTGAAGCTGAATTGATCAATCTTAAAATAGAATGGAAGACCAACTTGCAGCAGCGGCGTCATCAAAGACAACTGCCACGTAAAGACGATAAGATCATTATATCCTGGAATGCATTATTGATTTCCGGGCTGGTAGATGCATACGAAGCGCTGGGTGATGCTAAATACCTCAACGAAGCTCAGAAAATTTACACCACACTTTTAAAGAATGCTTATATCTCTCAAAATCTGATGCATTCCTATAAAAAAAACAGCAAGCCCGTTGATGGCTTTTTAGATGACTATGTTTTTATGACTAAAGCATCTTTTGATTTATATTCTGCAACAACTGAATTGAAATATCTGGATCAAGCCACTAAATTTCTTAATCAGACCAAAGAAAAATTTTCTGATAATAAATCTGTGTTTTATAAGTTCAATTCTGGTGAAAAATTGATATCTAAGATCATTACCACGAATGATGGGGTTCAACCTTCGGCAAACTCGATAATGGCACAAAACCTTCTCAAGCTTGGTCACTTTTATTATAATGAGGGTTATTTAAATGAATCTAAAAAAATGCTGACGGCGATTCACGAAAAGGTCACATCTTTTCCCGGAAATTATTCCCAATGGTTTACGCTTCAACTCAATATGACCTATCCGTATTATGAGATAGCTGTTGTCGGCAAAGATACGCCTACTCTACTTTCAGAATTCAATACAATGCATTTACCTAATACAATTCTTGTAGGAAGCAGTAAAACTCAAAATCAAGAACTTTTTGAAAGTCGTTTTGTAGCCGGAGAAACCTATATCTATGTTTGTGAAGAAAGGGCTTGTAAATTGCCCGTAAAAACCATTAATGAGGCTATAAACCAGATGGAAACCGAAAATTATTAATTATGCGAATCACATTACTACTGCTTTTTATCTTATTGGGTTCTCGGTCGTTTTCTCAAAAAACATATCACTTTGATTATATGCTAGAGACTAACTATATCTTGTATAAGGATTCTGTTAAGATTAAGCATCGCCCTTTTAGAACTGAAACTAGATCTCAAAAAAGATATCTGCTTACTAATTCTAAAGACAATTCGTATCTGGCAATTCTTACTGAAAAAGATAGTTTGTATTATAACCTACAATTTAAGAAACAGGATAAAATTAAGGCTAATATAATTTTATTAAAAAATGAATTTGATATCGCTGAACGTATCAATATACCTTGTAAATATGTTCTTTCTAACAAAAATCACTTTCAATATCAAGTGAAAAATTATGCATTTCAGAAACTCCATGACACGGTGATTGGTTCAACACAACTTCATCAACTTGTCCTTAAGTCGGTTAAAGAGAAAACAATTAAAAGAAAAAAAATAGGAGAGCTATATTATCTTATTGATACGGCAAAACTAGCTGATAATTTACCTGTTTTAAAAAACGTTACTGCATACGAAGAATGGAAAACCGAGACTAGTTCACTACCTAATGGGCTTCTGAAAGAAACTTATTTCAGAGACTTTTATGGATACATTGATTACAAAGAAACGGTTATAGGTTTTAAGGTGGTAGATAAATATATATGGATTGAAGAGCAATGTTTTTAGATTAATCATGCCCACAAAAAAACCCACCAGATCAGGTGGGTTTTTCATTCTATATATTTAAGGTCTTATGCAAGATCTTCAAGTCTTTCAATCGTATTTAGAGATTTTTCTACCTCTAATTTTTGATTAGCGATCATAGAAGTAATTTCTGGAGTAAAGTTTTTACTGTCTAAAACTTCTTGATATTCCTCAACACTCGCTTTCTCACCACGAATGCATTCTTCTAAAATTGCTTCATCTTTATCTGAACTCAGTGATTCTTTTACATTCATCCAAGTTCTGTGTAAAGATCCTGCAGCGCTTCCTGATTCATTAGGCTTTTCATTGAGGTTTACTAAAACATCACTAATCTCTGTTGCAAAGCGATTGCGTAAGGCAGATTTATTTTTTAAATATTCCTTCAGATTTACATCTTTGGCTTTTACCATAGCTTCTTTATAACCTTTTTCCGCATCATAGTTTTTCTCTAGTAAATGCTGAAGATTGGTTACAGTTTCTTCGTGAGACTTTTCTCTTGCTTTTTCAATTGTAGTTTGCATAATATATATTGTTAGTTAAACATTTTTAATAAGACTATTTATTTTTAATAATAATGAATCCTATTAAATTTCACATATAAAATTACAAGAGACATAAGCTTTAATTATTTAAATTAATACAGTTTAACGTCTTTGCGTTAATTTAACTTAAGCGATAAGGCTCAATTAATTAAATCTCGATTTTCGCATAAATAGTTTTTAACTTGCTCGTTTAGCATGAGCCGGAAAATTATGAGAACAACACCGAGAACTTCTAAACAAAAAGAATTTAACGACTTTGGGCTGGGAGAAAAAGCGACTGCTGGGCACTACAGGGTTTTAAACAAAGACGGTTCATTCAATATCAAAAAGGAAAACGTGGCATTTTGGGAGAAAATAAATTTCTTTCATGCTTTGGTCTCTATGAAGTGGATCAAGTTTTTTGCAATTGTTCTTGCAACCTATTTCTGTGTCAATCTCATTTTTGCTTCAGTTTATATGCTGATAGGTATTGAACATCTCACTGGTATATATGGTACAACTCCTGTAGAACAATTTGTAGAAGCCTTCTTTTTTAGCGCGCAAACCATCACAACTTTGGGTTATGGTCAGGTTGCTCCTACTGGAATTTTAGCCAATATCGTTGCTGCTACCGAATCTATGATGGGACTTCTGGGTTTTGCACTGGCAACCGGGATGGTTTACGGGCGATTTTCTAAACCGGCTGCAAAATTAAAGTATAGTCAGACTGCAGTAATTGCTCCTTATCGTGATATTAATGGATTCATGTTTAGAGTAGTTAATCCTCACGGAAATCAATTGCTTGAAGTTGAAGCCAGCGTGTCTTTGTCTATGCTTCGAGATAATTCTCCATTACGCGATTTCTTTACTTTAGAGCTAGAACGCTCTAATGTGGTGCTGTTACCAGCAGCCTGGACAATCGTTCATCCTATAACAGATGACAGTCCGTTTTATGGGATTTCACAAGCAGATTTATTCCGAAAGGATGCTGAAATCATAGTTGTTATTAAAGCCTTTGATGAAACGTTCTCTCAATCGGTTTATTCTAGATCTTCCTATAAATTTTCTGAAATAGAATGGGGTGCAAAGTTTACCTATCTAATATCCCATAAAAATGGAAAATCTTCAGTAGATGTGAGCGGAATCAGTAAAACCGAAAAAGCCAGCCTCAATTAATACTGACTAAGAATACTTTTAAAGTTTCATTAAATAGCCCGCCTTAAAGGCTGTAGATTAATATGTTTGTAAGAATTACCTAGATACGCAATTCAACTAAAACAAAACCCATTCTGAATTTATGAGAAGATCCCTTTTTGAATTTATTTATAAACTACGGAATATTCTTGCTCAAAAATTCAAGCAATACAATACAAATCTACCCTATATTTTAACGGTTATTATTGCCTTAATAATTGTTATTGTAGGCACCAATCTTTTTATAGAGTTAACAGATACATTAGAGTCAGAGACACTTTCTTCCTGGGATACTGCAATTACAGATTATGTGCTATCGTACAGAAATCCTGTACTTACTAAATATTTTATGTTTGTGACAGATGTAGGCGATTTATACGGCTACCTGATTGTTTTAGGAATCTTTTTTGGAGTTTCGTTCTTTGTGTTCAAAAAGTGGAAGTATGTTTTACAAACAACACTTGTCCTAGCATTAGCATCGGTTTCTAATGTTATTTTAAAGCGTTTTATAGATCGTGCTCGCCCTAGTATAGAACATTTAGTTTCTGTAGAAACATTGAGTTATCCTAGTGGTCACGCTATGAGTGCGATGGCTTTTTATGGGTTTCTAATATACCTGTTTACTCAATTTAAAATGAATAGGTTTTTAAAAATAGCTTCTATCACCATATTAACTATACTGCTATTAAGTATTGGAATCAGCCGAATTTACTTAGGTGTTCACTTTCCTTCTGATATCGCAGGCGGATTTATAGCAGGATTTATCTGGGTAATCTTTTGTATTCTTTTATTTAATATCATCGAACTTTTTAAAAAAGATCCTCAAACAAAAGCTTAAAGCTTTTTAAAATGGGTAACCGATTGCGAAGTTGAGAATGGGGTTCTCAAAATCCCAAGACCAGCGCTGGCCTTCGGCTAAACTAGGATCGTGAAATGGTGCTGCAAGATCTAAACGAATCACAAAACTCTGAATATCTACACGCATCCCAAAACCACCACCTATTCCCAACTGGTTGATAAAATCACTACCAAATGTATCGCCTTCTAAAGCTTCATTATCTGTGGTATTCCATACATTACCGGCATCTACAAAAAATGCTCCCTGAAGCAAGCTAATCAACGGAAAACGGTATTCCAGATTAGCTTCTAAACGCAAGTTCCCGGTCTGATCATAATAACTGTAAGTCTCACTATCATCTGGCTGATAGGTCCCCGGACCAAGAGAACGGGTTCTAAAAGCCCTTACACTATACGGGCCACCAGCAAAATACTGTTTGGTATACGGTACAACATCTGAGTTTCCATAAGGGATTCCCACACCTGCAAAAAGACGGGCTGCAATGGTTTGTTTTTCTGCGAAATTAAAATGGTAGCGTATGTCTCCATCAATACGCGCAAACTGAGCATACTCTAACCCAAAGATAGTTTGAGGCTTATCTCCGCCTGCAATTAGACTCAAGCTGTTTCCTGCAGTCTCAAAGTTTCCATTAAAATAAATCTGGTGCTTTTTACCCGTATCAACCATTCCATTATAAATAAAAGAATAGGTCAAACCCGATATAAACTGCTGATCAAAACTGGTTTGTAAAAAGGGATTTGCCTCAAGAATGTCGTCAAAAGCATCAGTCGTATTAGCCAGTGAAACATAATTTATAGAGACCGGATTGATCTCGTGCGTCACATACTTATTAGCTTGCCACACATAACCAAATTTAGCTTCTACAGAACCTAGTGTAAAATATTGGGTTCTATTTAAATACGAGACGCCCAACTCCATTTTGGTCTTGGGAATATCATATTTAAAATAATTCTTAGAGATCTCAATAGGAAAGAGCATTCTTGGAAAAATAAGCGAACTACTCACACCCAACTGAATGCTTGAAGAACCCTGATTGTTTCCTGATCCTCCTACTTGTATCTCATACGCTCCGTCTAAAGAGATATTGAGAGTTTCTCCTCCTTTAAACAAGTTTCTATTGATAAACGTAAGACCCAGTCCCGGACCGGAGAATCCGTTAGATTTAGTTACCGCCTTAACCTCTGCACGTACTGCTCGCTTATTTAATGGCGATAAGTAAATATTTGCTGCTAGCTGCCCCAGACTATCTTCATCTTTATTTTCTAACTCGTCATACCTAATATTTACAAACTTGTATGCTCCTATAGATCCCAGACGCCTCCCTGTTGCTTTTGAAGTTGCCGGACTGTACAGATCACCTTCTTCAATTAAAACAAATGGGTCTAAACGTTTTGGTTTAAAATACACTTCATCTTGAATAAAATCTTTTTTTGCAAAGCGTGTGGTATCTAATTGAGTACTGTCTGCATCTACCCGATTATTAGGAAAAATATTCACCTTCGCTATTTTATAAGGTACAATAGATTTCTGCGGTACATCTTTTTTTAATCGTAAATAGAGATCGAATTTCTTGTTTTTATACTGATTGGTATCGGTTTCAAAAATCAAAAAACCAGAGTTAAAATTGTAATATCCTTCACCTTTTAAATAAGCATCAATACGTTCGCGCTCTGCTTTCATCGCATTCAAACTGAAACGCATATCAGGTTTTATTAAAGTTTCTGATAAAGAGTTCTGAATTTTACTATAAACTGGTAAAGTATCTGTATCTAACTGAAAAGTTTTAAGACGATAGGGTTTTGATAAGCGTAAACGATAAATCGCTTCAGCCTCTTTATTAGTCGTGTCTCTTACGATCTCAGAATTTGCAACGCTGTAAAAAAAACCTTTATTTTCTAAACGATTCAACAGAATTTGCTCCATCTCATACGTCTGAATATCTGACGCATAAACAGGTTCTTTACCCATTTTTTTATTGAAAAATTTGTTTATAAAGCCGGGTTTTTCTCTATTAGCTTTATAATGAAAATACAAACCGGGATATCCTCCTAAAACCGAACTCACCGGCTCTGGCCGCAATGCAGCTTTTAAGTCTAGCTCTATATCATCAAGATCATTAACTACAGAATCTGGTGTGAGTATAACTGTTTCTTTAGTATATAAAAATTCATCATCAGGTATAAAACGCTCTACCGAACAGCTGTAAAGAAACAGCACAGTTAGAAGTGCAAGAACAATTTGAGCCGTACTTATCGAAAAAAATATTTTTGTATTATTCATTCGTTTCATCTTCCTCTTCGTTTTTTGCAGGAAACATGGATTGCCATAATTCTGTAAACTTGTTAAACTCCCGTGTAAACAATAATGAAATTCCGTTTACGATTATCTGACCATCAATAATATTCTCAAACTGACTTCGTCTATATCCGCGTAAGCGATACCTACCATCTTCGGTTAGTAAATACTCTATACTCACATTTCCTACAACAGGTGCGGTTCCGTTCTCAGAATTACCACTGCCCTGAAGGTCTACTGCGCTACCCACACTCACTACAACACGATCATCAAACAAACTTTTTTGAGCTGCAATATCAAGTGTCGTACGGTCTTGAGGTGCACTACCTTGGTAATCTGTATAACTGTCCAGACCAAAATTGAGGTCAAAACCAGTATTCCCTAATAATTTATCTGAAAATACATTTAACTGATCTGAAATCGCATCATTGAGGTTATCACGAGCTATGCTAGCTGTTCCGCCACCACTACCATCGCTTGAAGAACTCGGGAAAAAGCGGTTAAGAACTAATAATGAAAAAACTTGTTTGTTGAGTTCATTCTCCTGCTGATTCAACTGCTGAACACGACTGTAAACCTGGCCACCTACAGCCCCCCTACTCGCCTCAGGAATATCAAGACTAAAGTTGATCACCGGTTTCATCAATTCACCATTAATGTTAATATAAACCTGAAAAGGCACCTGTTGACGGTATTGCATTTGCGTGCTAATGTCTGCCCCACTAGTTTGTGAAGCCATCAAGCCACTCGCTGAAGTCTCAACACTATAGTAAGCTTTGATATCCAGATCAGCATCAAACGGGTCTCCAGACCAGGTAATGCGACTATCTGGTGCGAGCTCAAACCTTCGGTTTACCAGATTGTACAGGTTCATCTCATAATGACCATCTATAACATCATAACGACCGCTCAATGTCATCCGTCCGTTAGGGTACATATCAAATTCAAAATCACCCGTACCACTCACCTGAAAATTATCTCCTGTTTGCTCATCTATAACCAAATTGAATTTGGCTCCTTTTGCTATTTTAAAAGTTGCATCAATTGCAAAACCAGAAACGGTGTAAGACTCCTCTTCTCCGTTAGTCAAAATCGCATCAGGAGTTTCTTTATTTACAAAAATCACGACTCCATCTTTTGATTCGATCTGTACCTCAGAAGGTGGAAGTACATAAGTAACATCTGTCTCAGAATTCACCGTTAAATCTAATTCTACTTTCGGAAGATTTAAATCTCCGGTAATTTTTGTATCTGCGTCAAAAACCACTGTGCCGTAAACCAAATCAAAATCATCTTTCGTTGAGTTGAGGGCTTTAAAGTTTTGAGCTTTGATCGTAAGATCGAAAGTTGGGTTCACAAAACTTTCGGTACCTACTTCCCCATTTACGATAATGGAGTTTGAGCTGGCATCCTGTATTTTAAAGTTATTAAAATTAACGGATTCGTTATCTAACCGAATTTCTTCGTTGGCTAATAAAAAGGGAACATTCAGCTTTGTGATTTTAAATTGGGCATCGTTAAATTTAAAATCGCCATCATATTTAGGCTCTAAAGTGGTTCCGCTTAGTGACATTTTACCACTTATAGTTCCTGAAGCTTCAGAAAGTTCTCCCATCGAAAAGTTTTCTAAAGCTTTAACGTCAAAACGATTAAGGTCTAGATTCATATCTATAGAGGCTGCGGTTTCTTTTGCAGTATAATTACCGGTAAGCTCCATATCTGCGACACCTTCTTTTATTTTTAGATCAAAATCATATCCATTATTCCCAATAGAATTTCCGGTAGCAGTAAGCACACCCATATTACTTTCAACTACTTCAAAATCAACAATTTTAAGATCTAAAACCATCCCCGGGCTTGTGTAAGGGTCCTCAACCGCAAACTGCCCGCTGAGTTTACCACTTGCAAGAGACTCTTCAGGATTAAGCATTGACATAATATTTGCTAGTTTAAAGTTGGTAAAGCTTACACCCAAATGTTCTTTTGAAATACCTGGAAGATCATTACCCGCTTCAATCTGCTGATCTTTGTAAGACATTATAAAATCTTCAAAAATGGTATTAGACTCTGTTAGAGTAATGCTATTATTAGGATTTATATCCCATTTTTTTGTATTCAGAATAAAATCTTCAGGATCAATACTTATCTTAATATTGTCTTCCTCAAGCATTATTTTAGATAACACATGCATCAGTTTTTCTCCATCATGCATAGACAAGAAATCTAAATACATCATACTGTTTGTGACCCTTCCGCCCAGGCGCGTATTTTGCATATCTACAGGACCGGCGATGAGTTCTTTCAGCCCTAAACCAAAATCCATATTCTCTTTATCAGAGCGTATTTTAATAGCCAGACTATCTATCGTGTAACCATTATAATT
>Ga0207888_100236_pt1 | contig 29452 bp, 28 predicted proteins | sample LinPmetageLP43_FD_184055 | JGI IMG/M metagenome (GOLD analysis project Ga0207888, IMG submission 184055) | Marine viral communities from the Pacific Ocean - LP-43 (SPAdes) | ecosystem: Environmental > Aquatic > Marine > Oceanic | place: Pacific Ocean | collected 2010-08-27 | reverse complement strand
TATTATAAATAACTTCACTGAAGTTGATGGTAGCATCACCAACGAAACTAACACAGGCTTTTCTACTGTTGATGTAGCTGGTACTGATTACTTAAGAATAACGGATTCTAACGGGGACTTAGATATTCCTCTTTCAGACTTATCACATACAGGAACTACAGGTTCTATATTCTTTGCAGGGGCAGACAATAAGCCATCAGAGAACAACTCTCAATTATTTTGGGACAACAGCAATAATAGATTAGGGATAGGAACTGCTTCTCCTACCCATAAATTACAAGTTAATGGGCAAGTAAGAGCTACGTCATTTGCTAATGCCAATGGCACAGCAGGTTCACCGGCTTATCGTTTTAATGAGGATGGTAATACAGGAATGTATAGAGCAGACACAGACGAACTAGGTTTCTCCACTGCGGGAACTGAAGCCATGAGAATTGATGACTCACAAAATGTAGGTATCGGTGATTTCTCTTCAGGCACGGTGGATGCTAGTTTACATGTTAAAAGTGATACAGGTGTTCCATTAAAAATTGAACCAAGTACATCTACTCCTACTGGTACTAGCGGAGGACAAATGTTTGTTTCTAATGATGACGGAATTCTTTATATATACGACGGCACGAGGTCTAAATGGCTAAGTGTAGATAGAACTTTGGTAGGTTGGGGTAGAAACAGCAATAATACAAGCAACGAGTATTTACGTCAATTTAATGGAGCTTTATCCAATCAAAATGGCTGGCGCATGGTGAGAAACGGAACAATAACCGCAATATCTGCTCAATCTGACATTGATCAAACATGGACGTTCGAAGTCAGAAAAAATGATGCTACTACCGTAATTGCATCAATAACAATGACCGGTATTCAAGGTAACCACAACAATACGCTTAACGTTGATATTAATGAAGGTGATTTTATTCAGGCATACTGTAATGGTACAAGTGTTGATTATCCAGAAACACTTATAGAAATTGCTTGGAGAAAATAATATCTAAATTAAGTATGAAAAAAATTTCTATTTATCTATTTCTACTAATTACGACAGGTATTTGTTTGGTAACAAATGCTCAAGATGCTGTGCATAACTATGGTAATATTCAAATTCACAATTTGGGTATTGTTGGTTTTCATATGGATGTCATCAACAATGGTGCATTTAATCAAAATAAAGGCTTAGTAGGTTTTTATTCTATGGATAAGGCGCTTACAATTTCTGGTGGCTCTAACCCTGTCTTCTATGACTTTGAGGTTGCCGTAGACAATGACCTTTATGTAGACAATACGGTAGGTGTTTTAAATAATGTCAATCTAATTTCAGGAGATATAATTACTTCTAGAGCTGCATCTGAAGTAAACATCAACTTCTTAAACGACTCTTTTTATATTGGAGAAGGCGATAATACAAAGGTAGACGGTTATGCTGCTATAAGTAAAAAGACTGAATTTACATTTCCAATTGGCCAATACGGCAAATTACGTCCGTTAAGTATAGAATCCATTAGCTCTAACGATTATGCCAAATCTGCATACTATTTCGAAGACCCTAACACCCCAAGTATAGTTGACACCAGTTTCGATACCAGTTTAAAAGAGAACGAATTTTTATCTGTAAGTGAATATGAATTTTGGCATTTAGAAGGTAGCGTTCCTTCTAAAGTGACATTGACCTGGGACGAAGACAGTAATGCTAATTTTTTCGGTGACTTCATTTCTGATTTAAAAGTTGTTGGTTGGAGCGTAACTGATAAAGTTTGGGTTAGCCTGGGTAATACGAATGTTGAAGGTGATTTTAGTAATGGTTCTATTACTTCCGAAGAATTTATACCTAACGATTATGAAATTTTGACCATTGGGGGCAATTCAGATATATTTGAAGCTTTAGATAATATTACTTTAGATAATTATTATATGACACCTAATGGTGATGGAATAAATGATTATCTCATTATAGAGGGTATAGAAAATTCTCCAAATAATGCCTTGCAAATATTTAATAGGTACGGTAGAATGGTATTCTCATTGAAGAATTATAACAATGAGTTTAATGGTATTTCTAATGTTAATGGTGTAATAGCTAAAAATATAGGTTTACCTTCTGGTATTTACTATTACATAATAACCTTGAACGATTTAAACATTAAACATCAAGGGTATTTATACCTTACTAGTTATGAAGAAAATTGATACTAAAATCTTTTAAGTTCAAGATTCACTACTTTTACATTGCATGATTTACCAATTTCAAAAGTTTTTTCATTTTGATCAAGTTTGGCAAATCTTTTGTATTAAATAACACCAATATAGAGTTATGCAGAGAAGAACATTTATCAACAGAAGCAGTTCAGCTGCTTTGGCACTAGCCATTGCCCCAACTTTTTTTATTCAAGAAGATACCGAATATTCCATTTTAGAACTTATGGGAAAAGAGGATATTGAGCTTTATGGAAAAGACATTAATCTTAGAAAAGAAGCCCATGATGCCTTTATTGAAATGAAAAAAGCAGCATACAAAGATGGCATTGACCTTAAAATAGTTTCAAGTTTTAGAAATTACGATAGGCAAGAAGCAATTTTTGAGCGCAAATTTTTAAAATATACAGATGATGATGGCATGAACCCTACAGATGCTATTGATAAAATAATTGAATATTCTACCATACCAGGTACAAGTAGACATCATTGGGGTACCGATATTGATGTAGTTGATGGTTACAGAAAAGTAGAGGGTGATGTTTTGGTTCCTCATAAGTTTGAAGGGGAAGGTCCTTACGTTGACTTCAAAAAATGGATGGATGAAAATTCCGAGACCTACGGTTTTTACCTAGTATATACAGATGACCCTAAAAGAAGAGGGTTTAAATATGAACCTTGGCATTATAGCTACGCACCTTTATCCATACCAATGCTTGAGCAATTTAGAAGTAAGAATATTGCGTCAATTCTTATTCGTGAAGATTTTTATGGCGCAGATAATTTTACAATGGGGTTTTTAAAATCTTATATTCAAAATAATGTTTTAGATATTAATAGCGACCTATTATAAGCATTTTGTACTTTAGAGCCTGTACTATAACACATTACCATGAGAAGAGGAAGTTGGAAAATTAGAATTTTTATTGGTTTGGCAATTGTTGCCTTCGCATTTATACAAAAATGCAGCAATACTGAAGAGAACCCTTACACAGGGAGATCCCAGCATATTACTATGACTTCTGATCAAGAAATTGCCATTGGCTTACAAAGTGCTCCAGAAATGGCGCAGCAACATGGTGGTCTTTATCCTGATCAACGTTTACAATCTTTTGTTGAATCTGTGGGTAATAAGTTAGTTCAAAATAGTATTGCTAGAGAAACACCATATCAATATAATTTTCATTTATTGGCAGATGACCAGACCATAAATGCTTTTGCATTACCTGGTGGACAATGCTTTATAACCTATGCTTTATTTTCTCAACTAAACGAAGCTCAATTAGCCGGAGTTTTAGGTCATGAAATTGGTCATGTTATTGGTAGACATTCTGCAGAAAGAATTGCAGATAGTCAAACTTGGCAGACAGCAACCATGGGCGCAACAGTTGGCGCTGGTGATATGGGTAGTATTTTAGGTAGTATTGGTCAGAACACACTTTTAAAAAATGGACGTGGTGATGAATTGGAAAGTGATGAGCTTGGCGTATTGTTCATGATACAATCTGGTTACGATCCTTATGAAATGATTAAAGTTATGGAAATTTTAAAAGCAGCAGCCGGTCCTGATCGTACTCCTGAGTTTCAAAGTACCCACCCTGATCCAGAAAATAGAATAGAAAAAATTAAAGAAGCCATAGACAAGTACAAAAACCAGGGTTAATCGGATTTTTTGTGCACTTTGTCTAGAGCACATACCTTGCTATTTATATTTTTGTAAATTTGAGTAAGTCCCAAGCTTATTTTGCCATTTATGAATTGCCTTTATAGCTATGATTTAATCATAGAAGAACACTATAATGGGAACAATTACACATTTCAAGAATTTATACGTGCAGGCGTTTGAAAACTGTAAACCAGAAATATTGGTTGCAATTTTAAAAGTCTACTCAGTATTTTGTGCCCTAATGATATTTATGGCACTGTATGCTTTTGTCATAAGAGCTGCAAACGGATTTGATTTTTAATGTCTTTTACTCTTTTACCTGAACACTATTTGGAGTAGAATTATGTATTATTTAAAAAAGGGCTCATTGAAATTTCAATGAGCCCTTTTTAATTTAAAAATTTAAATACTAAGAATTTTCATTTATTACACTTAGCACATCTTTTGCATTAGACATTTTAGCATATTCTTTAGCTGTATACCCTTGATCACTTTTAATATTAAGGTTTGCCCCGTTTAGCAATAACACTTTTAATACTTCTGCCTTATTATATCTGGCAGCATACATTGCAGGTGTAAGTCCTAAAGACTTTTCATTTAATTCTTCCCCTATAGCGATAAGACTTCTAACTTGGTCAATATCCCCTTTCATTACCGCCTTGCACAATGAGCTAATTTCATCATTGACCGAAACAGATATTGATTCGTTTAAATTGATGAGATTACTATTATTTGCATAAACTCCTGTTAATGTAAACACGCTAATGAACAACAAAATTGAAATTGATTTTTTCATAATATTTATATTGTTTTGATTAATAATTTTATTGATTACATAAATTTACATATATAATTATGTTAATATCATTAAATTAAGAAAGAAATAATAAATATTTAACAATTAAAAAATACTAAAAAAAAACCTATACCTCAATTTCTTTAAAAATCGGGGCATAGGGTTTAGTTTCTACAAGTAGAAATATTTTAAAATGGACTTAGCTTCCTACTGCTATTTCAATTAATTCAAGAGCCTCTGCCGCATTTGAAAGTTCTGCATAACGTTTAGCCGTATACCCTTGACTACTCTGCATATTTAAATCGGCACCACTAGCTATTAACACCCTTAAAATGTCTGCTTTGTTATAGCGGGCAGCAAACATTGCCGGCGTCATACCCAAAGATTTTTGATTAACGTCTTCACCTAAATCGATTAAACGTTCTACGGTCTCTAAATCTCCTTGTATAACTGCTTTACAAAATGAACTAATATCGACCTTGGAAACAAGTTCTGTATTAAAAGTTAATGTTGAATTTGCGGTTTCAGAAGCCATTACTGTTGATCCCATGGTAAGAGCTACCATTGACAATGTAAGAATTACTTTTTTCATGATGATTGATTTTAATTGATGAGTACAATAGTGTACACTTATAAGACGCCAACTAATCTAAATTGTTTCAATCTTTAACATTGTTATAACTAAACTTTAACAAACAAATCTTCACCCATCATGAAAATATGTTGCGATACACTATCTATATAAAAAAGGTATGTATTCTAGTAGCTTAACTTAATAGAACATAGTATTTTTGTTATCCTAAAACCTTTTGAAAGATGAACAAAAAAGTAATCTTAATGATATTAGATGGTTGGGGTAAATCTCCTGATCCAGCTGTATCTGCCGTAGATAAAGCCAATACTCCTTTTATTGATAGTTTATATACTAAATACGCTAATTCTAATTTACTTACCGATGGTATGAATGTTGGCCTACCTGAAGGTCAGATGGGAAATAGCGAAGTAGGACACATGAATTTAGGGGCTGGTAGAATTGTTTATCAAGATCTAGCAAAAATCAACAAAGCGGTTAAAGAAAACACCTTAAGTTCTGAGCCTATTTTAAAAACTGCTTTTGAATACGCCAAAAAGAATAATAAGAATGTTCACTTTCTAGGTCTTTTAAGTGATGGTGGGGTGCATAGCCATACCAATCATATTAAAGGATTAATTACCGCTGGTAAAGAATCTGGTGTAGAGAACATGTATTTACATGCCTTTACTGATGGTAGAGACGTAGATCCAAAAAGTGGCAAAGGTTTTTTAGAAGATATTGTACACTTTGGTGCAGATAAAAACACAAAGTTAGCTACTGTAATTGGTAGATATTACGCTATGGATCGTGATAAACGATGGGAGCGCGTTAAAGAAGCATATGATGTCATTGTAAATGCAGTAGGTGAAAAATCTACTGACATTGGTAAAACCATTCAAAAAAGTTACGACAATGATATTACCGATGAGTTTATAAAACCAATTGTAATGACCAGCACAGATGGTACACCAATTGCATCTGTAAAAGAAGATGACGTCGTAATTTTCTTCAATTTTAGAACAGATCGTGGTAGAGAGCTAACTCAAGTACTAAGTCAAGTAGATATGCATGAACAAAATATGCATAAGCTTAACTTATATTATGTTACGCTAACCAACTATGATGAGTCTTACAATAATGTACATGTAGTTTACAATAAAGATAATATTATTGAAACTTTAGGCGAGGTTATATCTAATGCCGGCAAAAAGCAAATACGAATTGCCGAAACTGAAAAATACCCTCACGTAACTTTCTTTTTCAATGGCGGAAGAGAAGTTCCTTTTGAAGGTGAGTCACGTATATTATGCCCATCACCAAAAGTTGCCACTTATGATCTGCAACCAGAAATGAGTGCGTATGAAATTAGGGATAAAATTATACCAGAAATTAAAAAGGGTGATGTAGATTTTATTTGCTTGAACTTTGCAAATCCAGATATGGTTGGTCATACAGGTGTTATGGAAGCTGCTATAAAAGCTTGCGAAACAGTTGATAAATGTGCTAACGATGTAATTACTGCAGCCATTGAAAAAGATTACTCAGTCATTGTTATTGCAGATCATGGTAACTGCGAAACAATGGTAAATGAAGATGGTAGCCCTAATACAGCGCATACCACCAACCCAGTTCCGCTAATATTAGTAGATAAAGATATACACCAAATAAAAGATGGTGTCTTAGGAGATATAGCACCCACTATTTTAAAATTAATGGGTATTGAAAAATCTAAATTTATGACCCAGAATTCATTGGTATAAATTTGGGTACAACAGAAAGTATATTAGTATGATAAAATTAAAGACAGCCGAAGAGATTGAATTAATGCGAGAGAGTGCGCTAATTGTTTCTAAAACCTTAGGAATGATTGCTTCAGAGGTAAAACCGGGTGTTACTACACTACACTTAGACACTTTGGCTGAAACTTTTATACGAGATCACGGTGCGGTACCTGGCTTTTTGGGATTATATGATTTCCCAAACTCGTTATGTATGAGTCCTAACGCTCAGGTAGTTCATGGTATTCCAAATAACACCCCTTTAGTTGAGGGAGATATCATCTCTATAGATTGTGGGGCATTAAAAAATGATTTTTACGGCGATCACGCTTATACTTTTGAAGTAGGAGAAGTTTCCCCTGAAATTAAAAAGTTATTAGAGGTCACTAAAAAGTCTTTGTATGTTGGTATACGTGAATTTAAGGTAGGAAACCGAGTTGGAGATGTTGGTTATGCTATTCAGAAATTCACAGAAGACCATGGTTATGGTGTTGTACGCGAATTAGTAGGTCATGGTTTAGGTAGAAAAATGCACGAGGGTCCAGAAATGCCTAATTATGGAAGACGCGGTAGAGGTAAAAAATTTGCTGAGGGAATGACCGTTGCTATAGAACCTATGACCAATATGGGTACAAAAAATATTAAGCAACTTAAAGACGGTTGGACAATTCTTACTGCTGATGGTAAACCAAGTGCTCACTTTGAACATGATGTTGCCATTGTTAACGGTAAACCACAACTATTATCAACTTTCAAATATATTTACGAAGCTTTAGGTATTGTAAGCGATGAAGAAGATGAATTTACTGCTTCTACTATTAAAGCTTAGTAAATACAAATGAAGAAAATTTTTAAATTTTTTCTAAACCTTATCCCAAGGCCTGTATTAATATCGCTTAGCTATTTAGTAAAACCTTTTTTTAAAGCTTATTATAAAGGTGATACTTATCAAGATCCTATAGACGGCAATACTTTTCGCAGTTTTTTACCCTATGGGTATGAGAACCCGCGCGATAATGTGCTTTCTCCCTCTACGCTTTCTTTAGAACGCCATCGTTTATTATGGCTTTTTCTAAAAGAGGAGACTAATTTTTTCACCGCTCCATTACATGTATTACATTTTGCACCAGAACAAGCGTTTTACAAAAGGTTTAGAAAACTCAAAAACCTAAATTATGTTACGACAGATTTAAATTCGCCTCTAGCAGACGTTAAGGCAGATATCTGCAACCTTCCTTTTGAAGATGACATGTTCGATGTTATTCTTTGCAATCATGTATTAGAGCACATTCCTGATGATACAAAAGCCATGTCTGAATTATATAGAATTTTAAAACCTGGTGGCTGGGGTATCTTTCAAATTCCCCAAGATTTAAATAGAGAAGAAACTTTTGAGGACAATACCATTACGGACAAAATTGAACGTGCTAAAATATTTGGTCAATATGATCATGTTAGAATTTACGGCAGAGACTATTTTAACAAATTAAGAGATATAGGTTTTAAAGTAGAAGAAATAGATTTCACCAAACTAATGAGTCAAGAAGAAATTAATAGATATCGTTTAGCAAATGGCGAGATAATTCCTTTAGTAAAGAAATAGTTATTCAACTACGAACTCTTTAAATCCTTTGGTTAAAAATTCTTGTGTCTCACCCTTTTCATCTACATAAATAATATAGGCTTCTAACCTTTTATTCTCATTGATCAACTTAAAAGCATCGCTTAAATCCATAGCCATAAATGCAGTTGCATAAGCATCTGCAGTTGCACAATCATCTGCCAATATGGTTACAGCTAATGTATTAGAAATCTGTGTATATCCCGTCTTAGGATTTACAGTGTGCACATACTTTTTTCCCGTAGTCTCATCAACTCTAAACTTACGATAATTGCCAGAAGAGGCTAATGCCCTATCATTTAAATTAATCAATATTTTAGTAGCTCTTTTTACTTGCATCTCTGGATCATCAATACCAACAACCCAAGATTTATCTTTAATAGTATTTTTCCCTTTAGCTACCAATTCACCACCTACTTCAATTAAATAGTTATTAATACCCTTGGCATCAAGCATTGCCGCAAGCCTATCTATAGAATATCCTTTTGCAATGGCATTGAAATCTAAATAAATATTCGGATTTGTTTTAATTATACGATTGGTATCATCAATTTGAATTTTATCCAAACCAACAAAATTCAACAAACTATCTATCTTAAGGCTATCCATAGATATTTGGCGTTCTGGTCCAAATCCCCATGCATTTACAAGAGTACCTACAGTAGGATCAAAAAAGCCATTTGTCTCCTTATTGATTTCCTTTGAGAGATTGAAAACTTCCCTGAACATTTCATCGACAACAACAGTACTATCACCATTATTGATTCTAGAAATATCCGATTCAGGAATATAGGTAGATAGAGAGTGATTAATTACTGCAAATACAGAATCAATTTCTTTTTGTAAATCAATTTTATCAGCTGTAATTGAAATAATACTATAAGATGTTCCTAAAGCACCCCCAATATTCTCATTCCGAACACCAACACTGTTACTCTGCTTACAAGATTGAAACAATCCTAAAACAACAATAACTACTAAAAAATATTTCTTCATATCTCAACTAAACCATCATAATCAACAATATATTCCTCATCTAAATACACAGGTAAATTATGATCTGTAGCATTTACCAAACCAACACCTGCATAAAAAGTTGTAGCCTCAAATTTTTCTGCGTGTTCTTTCATTTTCTTAAGATCGGACATGAAGAAATCCATATCCTTGGGATCACCAGGGTATTCAATTGCCTTTACCACAACAAAACGCATCTTCTTATCCTTTGTACAAACAAATTGCGGATTTTTACGTAATTCACTGTTAACGGCTAAAAATTCAAAGCCTTCATCTTCTAATTTCTTCCCAACAATATTCATTGCCAAGTTATGAAGTTCTTGTTCTGTTAATACATGCATATTAAAATACTTTTTATAAAAAAACCGATACATTACATATCGGTTAGTTTTTTTATCAATTCTAAGACTTTAAGTTTATCCACCAAAGTCATCAAAACGTATATGTTCATCAGGGATACCGAAATCTTCACCCATTTTCTGAACTGCTTTGTTCATCAACGGCGGTCCACAGAAATATAATTCAATATCTTCTGGAGACTCATGAAGACTTAAGTAGTTATCTATAACACAATTATGTATAAAACCTACGAAACCATCTCCTGGTGCATCAATATTTTCTTTTACCTTCCAATTATCTTCTTCTTGTGGTTCAGATAATGCTAAGTAAAATTTGAAATTCGGGAACTCTTCTTCCAATTTGTAAAAATGATCTAAATAGAATAATTCTCTTTTAGAACGACCACCGTACCAATAAGTAACTTTTCTTTTAGTCTTTAATGTTTTGAATAGGTGATATAAATGAGAACGCATTGGCGCCATACCTGCACCACCACCTACATATAACATTTCAGAATCTGACTCATTGATGAAGAATTCACCGTAAGGTCCAGAAATAGTACAATCGTCACCTGGTTTCAAATTAAAAATATAAGATGAAGCCACACCTGGGTTCACATCCATCCATCCATTCTTTGAACGATCCCATGGCGGAGTAGCAATACGTACATTCAACATAATTTCTCTACCTTCTGCAGGAAAAGATGCCATTGAATATGCTCTTTCAACCGTTTCTGGATTCTTCATAACCAAAGGCCAAAGGTTGAACTTATCCCACTCTGCTTGAAATTTATCAGGAGTTTCATGCTCTTCTGGGTGCGCTGTTATATCAATATCTGCATATTTTACTTCGCACTCAGGAATCTCAATTTGAATATAACCACCTGCTTTGTAGCCCATATCTTCTGGAATTTCAACTACAAATTCTTTAATAAAAGATGCAACGTTATAATTACGAACCACTTTCGCAGGCCATTTTTTAATACCAAATACCTCTTCTGGAATGGTAATTTCCATGTCTTGCTTCACTTTCACCTGACAAGCTAAACGTGCACCATGGTTCAATTCTTTCTTAGAAAAGTGTGGTGTTTCTGTTGGTAAAGCTTCGCCACCACCAGAAAGTACATGACACTCACATTGAATACATGTTCCACCACCTCCACAGGCAGATGGTAAAAAAACTTTTTGATTACCTAAGGTTGATAACAAAGATCCACCAGAAGCTACTTCAATTTTCTTCTCTCCGTTAATAGTAATGGTAACAGGACCAGATGGAGAAAGTTTTTGTTTAGTAAACAGAAGTAATGCCACTAACACCATTAAAAGTATTAGAAATGCGACAACGGTTATTACTATAGTTCCGCCAGTACTTGCAGCTAAAATCATGTTTATTTATTTACGTCGTTATAAGAAATAACTTTTTCGTCAATTTCTTTGTTCTCTTCTACTACTATCTCTTCTTCTGAAGGTGTTATTACCTCTGGTTGTAAAACTTGGTTAACTTGCTCGTTAGCCTCTTCTGCATCATCACCGCCACCGGTTAACATACCTCCAAAACTTTGAAAGCCAATACCCATTAAACCAGTAATAATAAATGTAATACCCAAACCTCTTAAGGGAGCAGGAACATTACTATATCTAATTTTCTCACGTATAGCAGCAATTGCTAAAATTGCCAAGAACCAGCCAATACCAGAACTAACACCATAATTGAATGCTAAACCTAATGTTTCAATTTCTCTAGCTTGCATGAATAAAGAACCACCAAGAATTGCACAGTTAACCGCAATCAACGGTAAGAATATACCCAATGAGTTATATAAAGAAGGTGAGAATTTCTCAACTACAATCTCTACCAATTGTACCATTGTAGCAATGGTCGCAATAAATAGAATAAATGATAAAAAGCTAAGGTTGTAATCGGCATACTCAGGACCTAACCAAACTAAGGCACCGTCTTGCAATAAATATTTATCTAACAACCAATTCATTGGTACAGTAACCGCCAATACGAATATAACAGCAGCACCTAAACCAACTGCAGTAGCCACTTTTTTGGATACCGCTAAATAAGAACACATCCCCAAGAACACGGCAAATACCATGTTATCGATAAAGATGGACTTAAAAAATAATTCTACATGTTCTAACATAATTTCTACTTAAATGTCTTGTTAATTCTCTTCTACAAGTGCTGGGTTTCTTGAGCGTTGCACCCAAATTATAATACCTACAACTATTAATGCTGCTGGCGGTATAATCATAAACCCATTATTTTCATATCCCGTAGAATATAAACCAGTTTTCATAATTGGATCACCCAAAACCGGATATCCAAAAAGTGTACCTGAACCTAAAAGTTCTCTAAAGAACCCTACGATAACCAAAATAACCCCATAACCTAAAGAGTTTCCAATTCCGTCCAAAAATGAACGCCATGGTCCGTTCGCCAAAGCAAATGCTTCAAAACGACCCATTATTATACAGTTAGTAATAATTAGACCAACGAATACTGCTAGGGTCTTACTTAATTCGTAAGCGTAAGCTTTAAGCACTTGATCTACAATAATTACCAACGTTGCCACAACGATAAGCTGAACAATAATTCTAATTTTTGAAGGGATGATGTTTCTCATTAATGAGATTACCACGTTACCCGCGCCTAAAACGAACATTACAGATATTGCCATCACCAATGATGCCTTTAATTCTGCCGTAATAGCTAACGCAGAACAAATACCTAAAACCTGAATGGTAATAGGGTTGTTATCGGCTAACGGATCCGTAATAAGATTTGTATCTTTTTTTGATAGTAGTGCCATATTACTTTGCTCTAATTGTTTCTAAATAAGGTTTATATAATTTAACAGTTTCTCTTATCATTGCAGAAACACCGTTACCTGTAATCGTAGCACCCGCTAAGGCATCTACTTCATTATCATCTTTAGTATTATTTAAAGGATCATTGTTACCCTTTGCTACATCTATACCTGCGTATTGTGTACCATTTAAAATAGTCTCCCCTTTAAAATCGTCCATGAAATAACGCATTTTAATGTTGGCACCTAAACCAGGTGTTTCCCCTTTATGGTCAAAATACACGCCTTGAACCGTCATTGTATCGTCTAAAGCAATGAAACCCCAAATGGCATCCCAAAGTCCTTTACCATACATAGGAATGATATAAAACTTCTTACCATCTTTTTCTCCTATAAAAACTGGTAATTTGTAATCTTCACCTTTTTTGATATTAGCTAGTTGCTTCTTTAAATCAATTAAATAAGCCTCATTATCCTCGGTAATCTTGTCACCTTGAATTACCAATTGCTCTTTAATATAACTTGCAAACTCATCTTCTACTACATCTGTAGGAATAAAATTTACACTACCGGCATCATCGCCATTTTCGTTAACACCCATTGCGTAAAGAATGTTTTGTTGTTTTTCAAAACGTTCGTTCTCCTTAATATTAGGGCGCAATGCTGAGGCCAAGAATGCTAGTATTGAACCAACTACCACAACCATAACAGCAGCAAATACTACTGTATAAACGTTACTATCTGTTTTATTAGCCATAATTAAACTGTTTCAGCTTTAAGTTCTTCTGCCTTACCATCTGAATCTTTTGGATAGATAGTGGCATTTTTTAATCTGTTCATTCTTCTCTTAATATTACCCCTTACAACGTAATGATCAATTGTTGGTGCAAATACATTCATCAAAAGGATAGCCAAGAAAACACCCTCTGGATACGCAGGGTTAAACACACGTATCATTACAGATATAAAACCTATAAAGAAACCATAGTACCATTTACCCTTATTTGTCTGAGAACCTGTAACCGGATCTGTTGCCATATATACAATACCAAAAGCAAGACCACCTACGATTAAATGTTTCCAGAAATCGAAACTCATCAATCCGTAAAACTTACTTGATTCGCCAACCCATCCAAAATCAACTACTTGATTGAATATTAAGCCCATTACCAATGAACCGATAACAGCACTCAACATTATTCTCCAGCTAGCAATCTTTGTAAAAATCAAAAACAAACCTCCCAATAGAATTAGAAAAGCAGAAGTTTCACCTACCGAACCCGGAATAAAACCAAAGAACATATCTGAAACCGAATAAGTCATTTCAGCACCTTTGTTCTGTGCCAAGTAACCTAATATTGTTTCACCTGAAATTGCATCTACATTCGCACCTGCCAAAATTTCTTCTGAACGCTCACGTGCACCATAAACCCATACTTTATCACCACTCATCCAAGTTGGGTAAGCAAAGAATAAAAAGGCTCTAATTGTTAATGCAGGATTAAGGATATTCATTCCCGTTCCTCCAAAAACTTCTTTACCGATAACAACACCGAATACTACAGCTACCGCCAACATCCATAATGGTGTATCAATAGGAACTATTAATGGCACCAACATACCGGTAACCAAATATCCTTCTTCTACTTCGTGACCTTTTATAACAGCAAAAATAAATTCTACTATAAGACCAACCCCGTAAGAAACAACAACTAATGGCAATACCTTAATAATACCGATCCAAAAGTTATCCCATGTAAGGAAATCGTTCATTAAAGAAAAATCTGCCGGAAAACCATTTATAGCAGAAAAATGCTGATAACCCGCATTGAACATAGAGAATATTAACACTGGTATCAGTGCCATTATTACCGTATTCATGGTACGTTTTAAATCATCCGCAGATTTTACATGTGTACCACCTGCATGAGTGGTTTCATCTGGAGAAAACAAAAAAGTATGAAAGGCATTAAAGGCAGGAGCCATTTTCTTACCCTGATACTTTAGTTTAAGTTCGTGTAATTTACTTTTTAAACTCATTTCTTATCCTATTTCTTTTTGCAATAAATCTAACCCCTCGCGAATAATCTTCTGGTGCGGTTGTTTAGAAATACATATAAACTCAGTTAACGAAAAATCTTCTGGAGCTACTTCATACAAACCTAATTGCTCCATTTCATCCAAATCTTTTACCATACAAGCTTTTAAAAGTTGCATTGGAAAAATATCCATCGGAAAAACTTTTTCATATTGTCCCGTTACTACGAAAGCTCTATGCTCTCCGTTAGTATTGGTATCTAAATCATATTTTTTATTAGGCTGCATCCAAGAGAACGTTAACGCTCTAGTAGCTGAGATTTTATCGAAAACCGGTTTATTCCAACCAAACAATTCATAATCATCTCCTTCTGGAATAACCGTAACCGTATTATTATAGAAACCTAAGTAACCATCTGGCTTACTTTTAGAACCTGTAAGAACATCACCGTTTATAACCCTAAAGTTTTCTTCATTTACTCCACTAGCATATAAAAAGGTAGAAATCTCAGCCCCTATTTTAGTAGTGTAATATTTAGGCACTTTAACAGAAGACCCCGCAAGAGCAATAACACGCTCGGCATTAAATTTTCCCGTCATTAAATATTCACCTATGATAATTAAATCTTGAGGAGTTACCGTCCAAACTAATTCACCTTTATTAATAGGATCTATTTTGTTTATTTGAGTACCTACCAAGCCTACTGGATGAGGACCTGAAACGTTATGCAACTCAATACCTTTCATAGAAGAAAGAGGTGAACTTGCTGAACCAACAGAAACATGAACCTTTCCTGGCGTTAATTTACCCAATGCAGTAATTGCCGTTTGCAATTCTTTTTCTTTACCCTGTAATACGTAATTCAAATCTGCCTGTAACGGCCCGCTTGAATAACCAGAGATAAATATAGACTTAGGAGTTGTATCAGGATTAGCCACTACATCATAAGGTCTTTGCTTAATAAATGGCCAACAGCCACTTTTTAGCAAAGTTGCCTTCAGCTCTTCCTTAGACGCCTTCTCTACATCTAAAGCTGCACCTGAAAATGCCTCTTGTGTTTTATCTGCTAATATCTTTAAAGTCAAAATACGTCTTCTATCCCCTCTTTCAATCTCAATAAGCTCACCACTTACTGGAGAAACAAAAAGCATGCTTTCCATGTTTTTGTTATAGAACAAAGGCTCTCCCGCTTTCACTTCGGCGCCTTGCTTTACCATCATTTTAGGAGTAATTCCGTGAAAATCACTTAATTGTATAGCATAAACATTACTTAAAACAGCTTTAGAAGTAGTCTGTTCTGCGGCGCCCACAAGATTAATGTTAAGCCCTTTTTTAATTCGAATGTCTTTTGACATGTGCGTATAGACCTTTAGGTTATCAAAATTTGAGCAAATTTAAGTACAAAAACTTCGTTTTCATAATTATTGTCCCATAATTTAGACATTAGAACGAGCTATATTTTTTAGGCATCGTTTTTGTTTACCTTTACTTAAAAAATACGGGGTACAATGCGCATTTTCTTCAAACATTTTATTTGTCTATTATTTTTGCAAAATTTAGTTGCCCAGGTTCAAGTAGAAGTAAATCCACCAAATAACATAAAGTCCATCATCTTTAAAGGACCTACAGAAGACCAATTTCCTGTTATTAAAATCGGGGAACCTATTTATTTAGAATTCGATGACCTTTTGGCCAATGAGCAAGACTATTACTATAAGGTTGTTCATTGCGATTATGATTGGACCCCGTCTTCGTTATTAAAATCACAATATCTAGATGGTGTAGATAACCAACGAATTACAGATTACGAGAATAGTTACAGCACATTACAATCCTACTCTAATTACCAACTAACCATACCTAATGACAATGTCAGGTTAAAAGTTAGTGGCAACTACCTGTTAGAAATTTACAATAGTGATGATGATCTACAGTTTTCAAGAAGGTTTGTAGTTTACAAAGACATTGTTTCCGTTTCTACTTCAGTAAAACGTTCTAGGGACTTTAATTTCATCAATGAAAAGCAGGTGGTTCAATTTAGCATCACCTCCGGATCATTAAGGTTGATTAACCCCAAAAAGGAAGTAAAAGTCGCCATACTTCAAAATCATTATTGGGGTACTGCCATTACCAATATAGCACCGCAGTACACTATGGGCAGCGAACTAGTTTATAAGTACGATCAAGAAACGGCTTTTTATGGTGGTAACGAATATTTGCTTTTTGACACAAGCGACCTAAGAGCGCCAAGTTCACAAATCTCAAGTATAGACCTTACCGACCTTTATAATCATTATTTATTTTCCGACGGATTTAGAAATGACAAAGCCTACACCTATTTTCCTGATATTAACGGTGATTTTGTCATAAGAACTCTACAAGGAGATAACGCTTCGAGAGAAGCGGAATACACCAATGTTTATTTTAGTCTTCCATATACCGAGTTTATAGCTCTTGATGATGTTTACATTTTTGGCAAATTCAACAACTACGCTCTTACCGATGAAAATAAGATGGTGTACAATGAAAAAACCGGTATGCTAGAAGCTACATTAAAAATGAAACAAGGTTTCTACAATTATAAATACGCTTTAAAAAATGGAGAAAAAACTAAGCTGAACGAGGTAGACGGTAATTTTCATTTTACCGAAAACAACTATTTGGTACTGGTATATTACAGAAATTTTGGAGACATGTACGATAGTATAATAGGTATTGGCTCTGCCAACTCTAGAAATATCACCAACTAGCTGTATATTCGCGTTTTTCATTGATTCATGGAAAACAAACCAACTATTCAACCATCAGGAAGATTTAAACTGCGATATAGAGGCGTAAATTGCCTTAATTGTGGGCACCCATTAGAATTAAGCGATAAATACTGCCCTAATTGCTCGCAAGCTAACAGCACCAAAAAACTCACTTTAGTTGATTTTTTTGAAGAATTTCTCGCCAATTACCTTTCTTACGATTCTAAGTTATGGCGTACACTTGCCGCCCTGCTCTTAAGACCAGGTAAAATTACCAATGAATATATCTCTGGCAAACGACTTTCATACACCAACCCCTTTCGTTTTCTATTAAGTCTAGCCATAATTTACTTTTTAATAATAAGTTTCAATAGTGAATTTGAATCTTTCAATAAATTTGGCTCAGGGAACAACAACCCTATTTTTAATCTTGACACAGAATTAAATAAGCTTGAATTTGATAGCGAGCAAGAAAAACAAATAGCTCTTGCCCAATTAGATTCCCTAAAAATTAAAAGGTTTATTACCAATGGAATAAGCCAAAGAGATTCTACCCTATTATCTAACCCAGAATTATATTTCCAAAAAATAGATTCAGGCGGAATAGCCGAAAGATTCGCTGAAAAAATTCATTTTTTTAGCACCGTTATAAAACACGATACCATAAATTATTTTGAACAGGGCGTCACTAAATTCAATTTACCGAAAGCAAAGGAAAATGAAATGGCATTTAACTTAGCTAATAGTTTATCGGATATTGAAAGAAGACCGGGTTCATTTTTAAATTCTCTGATCTCAAAACTTCCAATTACCACATTTTTCTTTCTTCCGTTCTTTTCTTTCTTCATTTGGATGGTCTATATCAGAAAAAAATATACTTATACCGATCATTTAATCTTTAGTTTCCACAATCAATCATTATTATTTATCTTGCTCATTGTTAGCAATTTGATTAACGCTTTGTTCAATATTGGTAGTGAAGGATTATTTATTTTAATATTCGCAATCTACCTTTATAAAGCAATGCGAAATTTCTATCAGCAAGGAAGAGTTAAAACTGTTATAAAGTATTTTCTCCTAAATACAATATTTTTTATCTTAGGGGGTATTGCGATAACAATATTAATCGCTGCAAGCGTATTTACATATTAAATATGATGATAACACAGGTCACTAAAGGCATTAAAATATCGGTTCAGACAACTTTTGAAGGCACGTTCTTTAAAAATTACAAAATGCATTATGCATTTGGGTATACTATTACCATTGAGAATCAAAGTAAAGATGCTGTTCAGTTAACCTCTCGTCATTGGAAAATATATGATTCTTTAAATGATATGGAAACCTTAGATGGTGAAGGTGTTATAGGTACAAAACCTGTAATTCAACCTGGGGATTCTCACACCTATAATTCTGGCTGTCTTCTAACATCACCAATAGGTGCTATGAAAGGTCATTATAATATGGTAATCATAAATAACGCCGAAAAATTCAGGGTCTACATTCCTACTTTTAAATTTAGTGCACCTTTTGCCCTAAACTAAATCCTTTTAGCTTTTTTATAGTTTTTAGTCCAACACCCTTTTAGTACCTTTGGTCAACTTTTTAATTTAAAAATTTTGACAATGGGTAAAGGATTTTTTCAAGTTCCTACAGCATTTAACGAACCAATTAAAAGCTACGCTCCTGGATCTCCAGAGAGGGAAGCGGTTTTGGAACAATACAAAGCATATTTCAACGATACGGTTGATGTACCAATGTACATTGGATCAGAAGAGGTACGTACAGGCAATACCAAGCCTATGTCACCACCGCACGACCACAAGCATATTGTAGGTACTTATCATACCGCGGAGAAAAAGCATGTGCAGTCTGCAATAGATAACTGTTTAACTTCAAGAGATGCTTGGGCCAACCTAACTTGGGAACAACGAGCGGCTATTTTCCTTAAAGCGGCAGAGTTAATTGCAGGTCCTTACCGAGCAAAAATTAACGCAGCGACCATGATTGCGCAATCTAAAAATATTCACCAGGCAGAAATAGATGCTGCGTGTGAATTGATTGACTTTTTACGTTTTAACGTAGAATACATGTCTCAAATTTATGAGCAACAACCAGATTCTGCAGAAGGTATTTGGAACAGAGTTGAATATAGACCATTAGAAGGTTTTGTTTACGCAATTACCCCATTCAACTTTACCGCTATTGCAGGTAACCTACCTGCAAGTGCCGCAATGATGGGTAATGTAGTTATATGGAAACCAAGTGATAGTCAAATATTCTCTGCAAAAGTAATCGTAGATATCTTTAAAGAAGCTGGTTTACCTGACGGAGTTATTAATGTTGTTTATGGTGACCCAGTAATGATTACCGAAACGGTATTGGACAGCCCTGATTTTGCTGGTATACATTTTACAGGTTCTACACACGTATTCAAAGAACTTTGGAAACAAATAGGAAATAACATTCATACCTACAAAACATATCCAAAAATTGTTGGTGAAACTGGCGGTAAAGATTTTATTCTTGCACACCCAACCGCTAACCCAAAACAAGTGGCTACAGCTATTTCTAGGGGGGCATTTGAATTTCAAGGTCAAAAATGTAGTGCTGCATCAAGAGTATATTTACCGAAATCTACTTCAAAAGAGATTTTAGAATATGTTAAAGCCGATATTGCATCATTTAACAAACCAGGTTCTCCTGAGGATATGAGTAATTTTATAACCGCCGTAATTCACGAAGGTTCTTTTGATAAATTGGCAAAATACATCACCCAAGCAAAAGAAGACAAGAATGCAGAAGTTTACGCAGGTGGTTCTTTTGACAAGTCTAAAGGTTATTTCATTGAACCTACAGTTATCTTAACTACAGACCCTAAATACACAACTATGGAAACTGAATTATTCGGTCCTGTTGTAACTATTTATGTTTATGATGACAAAGAATGGAGCGAAACATTAAAATTAATTGATGGTACGTCTGAATACGCACTTACGGGCGCTGTTCTTTCACAAGATAGATACGCTATAGATGAAGCTACTAAAGCACTGCAAAATTGCGCAGGTAATTTCTATATCAATGACAAACCTACCGGTGCTGTTGTTGGACAGCAACCATTTGGTGGAGCAAGAGCTTCTGGAACAAATGACAAAGCTGGTTCCGCACAAAACCTTTTACGCTGGGTATCTCCAAGATTAATTAAGGAGACATTTGTTACTCCAGTTGATTACAGGTATCCATTTTTAGGATAAAACAATTAAGAAGGCCGAATTCATATTCGGCCTTTTTTATTGACTGTACTCAATAATTATAGTACATTACTCTAATAAATTTTGATTTTCACTCAACTTAAAACCTTAACTATGAAAAAGTTACTAGTAATTACAATCTTATTTGTTGGATGTTTTTCTTATGCACAAGAAGAATTAACACAAAACACAATTAAAGCAGTTTTAACAGGTAATCAAGCCCAAGTAATACAACTTGCCGAAGCATTCCCAGAGGACAAATATGACTGGAGACCTGCTGAAGGCATCAGTTCTGTTGGCGAAGCTCTTTTGCATGTAGCAGGCGGAAATTATTTTCTTGCCTCTAAACTAGGCTTTGCGCCACCTGAAGATGTAGATGTAATGAATTTGGGTAAAATCACAGGAAAAGAAAACATCATTGCCGCTCTTAAAAAATCTAACGATTTTGTACTTGAAAACATTACCAAAGTAGAAGATGGTAGTTTAAATGAAGAAGTTGATTTCGGGTTTATGAAATCTAATAAACTAGGTGGTTTATTAGCCATTATGGAACATAACGGCGAACATAAAGGTCAACTTATTGCCTACGCAAGAACAAACGGTGTTGTACCACCATGGAGTAAATAAAAACCAAATTCAGATTAAAAACGCCCAAAAACTACTTAGTAGTTATTGGGCGTTTTTTTATTATTTCAAAACAAGAGCCGATGTTACAAACAATATCAATGTAAATTTAACGTTAATAAATTGTAAACTAATGAAGAATTTCCGAAATTCATAGTTCATTCAAAATCAACTTCTTATGAAAAATTCTAAAACAAGTACTCAATTAAGCAGTTTTTATATGTTAACCTGGAATTCTATTAAACTATTTGTACAGAAATACAGAAGAGCTTATTACCAAGCATTTAGCATCTAAATTCAACTTAGTTAGGAGATTTCTCTAGCCTTTGTATTTCAAGGGTAGGTAGACCATTTTCTTTGTTTCAAAAAAATCCTCTTTAAAGTAATCGGTCAAATCAAAGATTTCCGCTGTTCTATAGTCTTTCAATTCATCTTTTAAATCTCCACCTTTTAGATAAAGTATTCCATTTCTTATGGAATGTGCTGACTCCTTTTTGATTTTACCCTTAATCCAGTGCACGAATGTAGGCATAGCAGCCACTGCCCTACTTACGATAAAATCGAACTGGCCAGGTATTTCTTCAACTCTTGCATTAATAGTGGTTACGTTAGTGATTCCCAATCCCTCTACAACTTCATTAACCACTTTTATTTTTTTACCGATGGAATCAACTAAAGTAAAGTGTACTTCAGGAAAAAAAATGGCTAAAGGAATTCCCGGAAAACCACCACCCGTACCTACATCAAGTACAGTTGAACCATCTTTAAACGCTATGAATTTAGCTATTCCAAGCGAGTGTAAAACGTGTCTTAAATAAAGCTCATCTATATCTTTTCTTGAAACTACATTAATCTTTTGGTTCCAATCTTTATATAGTTCCTCTAATTTTATGAAGTTTTGTTTCTGATCTTCAGATAAATTGGGAAAATTTTCAAATATGATTTCAGCTGTCATCCGTATATTTGTAAAGTAGATATTATTAGTATATTCACTATTGCAAAGATTTAGCTTTTAATTAAGCTATCAAACTATTATACATTCAATTACATCATATTAAGTAAAAGATTACCGAATTATGGAACAAAATAGCATTCGCTTTCCAAGAACAGATTCTGCAAAGTTTTTTAAAACTTTAAATAGCAGAGTTAACGATTACTTTAAAACCAATAAATTAAAAAAGACAGGAAATTGGAAACTACACCTTAAGACAGTGGTTATGTTCGCTCTTTTTCTTGCTCCTTATTTTTTGATTTTAACTTTAGGTCTACCTAATTGGGCAAACGTATTATTAACCATTGTTATGGGTATCGGTATGGCCGGTGTTGGTATGAACGTAATGCACGATGGTAACCACGGGGCTTATTCTAACAAAAAATGGGTAAACAAACTAATGGGAAGCAGTATATACATTCTTGCCGGTAACGTTTACAATTGGCAAGTACAACACAATGTACTACACCATACGTACACTAACATACATGAACATGATGAGGATATGGAAGCAGGTAGAATTCTACGTTTCTCTAAACATGCAGAATGGAAGAAACACCATAGGTTTCAACATTTCTACTCCGTACTTCTTTATGGGTTGCTAACTTTTAATTGGGCAATTACTACAGATTTTCAGCAAATGTATCGCTACATGAAACGTAAATTATCTTACGGTAAATTACCTAGCGCTAGATTGAACTGGAGTACACTTATCGTTACCAAGTTATTATATATTACTATTTGGATCGTACTACCAATGTTAATTTTAGATATTGCTTGGTGGAAAATTTTAATTGGATTCTTTTTAATGCATTATGTAGCTGGCGTAATATTAAGTGTTGTTTTTCAACTAGCACATATTGTTGATGACGCAGACACACCTTTACCAGACGAATCTGGAACAATGAAAAATACTTGGGCTATTCACCAACTTTTTACTACAGTTAATTTTGGTACAAAAAATAAAATCGTAAACTGGTTTACTGGTGGATTAAATCACCAAGTAGAGCATCATATATTTCCTAACATTAGCCATGTACATTACACAAATATTTCTAAAATTGTGAAACAAACAGCACAGGAATTTAATTTACCATATCACGAGTATAAAACTACTAGAAAAGCTATAATTTCGCACTTTAAACATTTAAAAGAATTAGGCAAAGAGCCTACATTACAATACTAGAAATCAATAGCACCCATGAGCAATCAACTTTCGGACAGAATAAACAGTGTTACACCGTCAGCTACTTTGGAAATGGCCGCTAAGGCCCGTGAATTAAGAGCACAAGGAAAAGATATTATAGGTTTAAGCTTAGGCGAACCTGATTTTAATACTCCAGATTACATTAAGGAGGCTGCAATTCAGGCTATAAAAGACGATTACAATGCTTACACTCCTGTAGATGGTTATGTAGACCTTAAAAAGGCTATAATCACTAAATTCAAGAGAGATAACAATTTAAGTTATGAGCCTGCACAAATTGTTGTTTCAACTGGAGCAAAACAATCTTTATACAACGTTGCCCAAGTAATATTAAACCCAGGGGATGAAGTTATTTTACCTTGTCCTTACTGGGTAAGTTATAGCGACATAGTTAAACTAGCAGATGGCGTACCTGTAGAAGTGCCTACTAAATTAGAGGATGATTTTAAAATGACTCCCCAACAATTAGAAGCTGCCATTACACCTAAAACTAGAATGCTATGGTATAGTTCGCCATGCAACCCTAGTGGATCAATTTACAGTAAAGAAGAGTTGCGTGCTCTTGCAGACGTTTTAAAAAATCACCCTCAAATTATTGTAGTGAGTGATGAAATTTACGAACATATAAATTACGGCGTAACGAAGCATGCTTCTATGGCTGAATTTGAAGATATGTTTGATCGTACAGTTACCGTAAACGGTGTTGCAAAAGCATTTGCTATGACCGGGTGGCGTATAGGTTACATTGGCGCACCAGCTTACATAGCGCGTGCAACTAACAAATTACAAGGTCAAGTAACGAGTGGTGCAAATTGTATTGCTCAACGAGCCGTTATTACTGCTTTAGAAGAATCTCCAGATCGTATTAAATATATGGTTGATGAATTTAAAGAAAGACGTAAGCTTATTTTAGGTTTATTAAATGAGATTGAAGGGTTTAAATGTAACGAACCTGAAGGTGCATTTTATGTATACCCAGATGTTACCGCATATTTCGGTAAAACTTTGAACGGCACAAAAATTAATAATGCTTCAGACTTTTCTATGTATATCTTAGAAGCTGCCAATGTTGCTACCGTAACCGGTGATGCTTTTGGTAATGGTAATTGTATACGTATTTCTTACGCCGCATCGGTTAAGGAAATTAAAGAAGCTATTTCAAGAATAAAAGAGGCGCTGAAATAAACCTCAGCACTTAATCATATTAAAAAAGTCCCTTCGTTTGAAGGGACTTTTTTATTCTTGAAATGAAAGTTATCATTCGGCTTATGTTCGTTTCCAAAAATATGGTGTCAATAATATCAATACCGTAAAGAGTTCTAACCTACCGGCCAGCATTAAAAATCCACACCACCACTTTGCCAAATCTGGCAAACTATTAAAATTACTTACAGGATTTAAACTTCCTAATGCCGGACCAACATTACCCAAAGAAGATGCTGCACCACCAATAGCCGATTCAAAATCCAAACCGAGAAAACCAAGGACCAGTGCCCCAATAATAAATAACAACATATACAACACGAAGAAACCAATGATGTTATAAACGATTTTCTCCTTTACTGTTTTATTGTTATAACGTACCGGAATTATGGCATTTGTATGCAACGTTCGCTTAAACTCCAACACTCCGTTCTTAATAATCAATAAGTGACGCATTACCTTTATACCACCAGCTGTTGAACCAGCAGAGCCACCTAAAAAGAATAGTCCAAAGAAAAAGACGGTTAAAAAGGGAGTCCACTGTGTAAAATCTGCACTAACAAAACCTGTTGTAGTTATTACCGAAATAATCTGAAACAATGAATGTCTGAATGCGCTTTCCGCCTTACCCAGAACCATTGGATATCCAGGAGTCAACTCTGTTATATTAGCCTTATAATAGACACCTAAAGCAACTATAATAGTAAATACAACAACGAAACCTGCATAATACCTAAACTCCTCATCCTTAAATACTTTCTGTACCTTTCCTTTAAACGCGAAATAGCTTAAAACGAAATTACTACCAGCTAAAAACATAAAGAAAATGATGATATACTGAATCATTGGTTGATCGTTCCAATAAGCAACACTAGCATTTTTAGTTGAAAAACCTCCTGTAGACAGGGTTGCCATAGCGTGGTTTATAGCATCAAAGAAAGACATACCTGCAATTTGCAACAAGATTGTTTCAGCCACGGTATACCCAAAGTAAATTAACCAAAGACGTTTTGCCGTATCTGTAATTCTGGGGTGCAATTTATCTCCCGTAGGCCCTGGGGCTTCTGCAGAAAACAACTGCATACCTCCAATTCCCAACAATGGTAATATGGCAATTGCCAATACAATTATACCCATTCCCCCAATCCAATGGGTTAAGCTTCGCCAAAACAAAATACCCTCCGGCATAGCTTCAATATCATCCATAATAGAAGCTCCAGTTGTTGTATAACCCGATATGGTTTCAAAAAAAGCATTTGTAACCGTTGGTATCGCTCCTGAAAATAGATATGGCAGCATACCAGAAATGGACATCACGATCCAACCGAAAGTTACTATGATATAACCCTCTTTCTGTTTAACCTCTTTTTTATGACCCCTGGTATAATACATCATAAAAACCCCTACAAACATAGTGGTGATAGATGCCAACATTATACTTAAAGTAGCGCCATCTTGGTAAACACCACTAACAACAGCCGCTAAAAGCATAAAGCCTCCGTTACAAAGTAGCAGAAGCCCCATTAAATGAAATATGATTCTTAAGTTAAGCCGCATCTTAAAGGAACATTCGTTCAATTTTTGGAATCTCTGAAGGCAAACAACAAACTACTACCCTATCTCCTTCTTGTATTCTAAATCCACCAAGGGCAATATGACCTACACCGCCTCTGACAACCCCACCAATAGTGGCCGCTTTAGGAAAGTCTAATTCTCGTATGATTGCTCCCGTTACTTTAGAATTCCTTTTTACTATAAATTCTAATATCTCAGCATTTAAATTGTTTAAACGCATTAGAGCTACCACTTCCCCTTTACGAATATGTCTAAAGATATTATTGGCAGCTAAAAGTTTTTTATTTATCAAAGTATCAATACCAATGGAGTGAGAAAGTTGAAAATAATCCATATTCTCTACCAAGGCAATTGTCTTTTTAATATACTTGGATTTCGCCACTAAACATGACATAATATTAGTTTCTGAATTTCCGGTTACCGCTATAAACGCATCCATAGATTCTAAACTTTCTTCATCTAGCAATTCAACATTTCTACCATCGCCATTAATTACCAAAGCATTTGGCAATTCATCTGCTAAGTCAAAAGCTTTTTCTTTATTCTTCTCAATGAGCTTTACATTGAATTTATTGGCACAAAGATCTCTTGCAGTTTTATACCCTACTTTACTACCGCCAAGAATCATTACATTTTTGATTTCGGCTTTTTTCTTACCAGTAAGTTTGTAGAGTTCATCAACACCCTTTTTCACTGTTATAAAATAAACCTGATCACCTTCTTTAAAAACAGTATCTCCACGAGGTATTACCGTATATTGAGTTCCTGTTCGCTGAAGTGCAATTGGCATAAAGTGTAGCTCAGGAAAAATCTTTGCGGCTTCTTTTACCATCTTACCTACAAACGGTGCAGACTTTAGTAAAGAAACACCTACCATAATCAGCTCACCTTCCTCAAACTCATATGTATCATTAAAAGCAGACTTATTCAATAACATTTGAATTTCCGTCGCCGCTAATGCTTCTGGTGATATTAACTCATCTATACCTAATTCTGAGAATTTCAGTAATTCTTTATTCTTTATAAATTCGGTATTTGATATTCTAGCAATAGTACGCTTACACCCCAACTGCTTTGCCAACATGCACAGCGTTAAGTTCGTTGTTTCAGAAGAAGTTACCGCAATAACCAAATCTGAATCTTTTACCTGGGCATCATTTAATACCGCAATAGAAGTTGCATCACCTTTTAAAACTCGTATATCTAAATGATTGTCCGCGTATGCAAGACTTTCTTTTTTAGAATCGATTAAAGTAATATCCTGTGATTCATAAGAAAGCAACTTAGCTAAATGAAAGCCTACCTCCCCAGCACCAGCAATTATAATCTTCATTTATTTTATTAGAGCGCTACCAATCAAGTACCAATTTTCTTCTCTTAAATATTACAGATACTTAAAAGTAGGCTTGAAAAAACATAGCATTTATTAAGGCACAAAATTACATAATTAAATTAGTTTATTCTTTATTTTCAATTCTTTAAGCCTTCTTATACCAAGCTAAGTGGTTAAAAAGGAATTAAGCAATAGCTATATTGTATATTTGCCAAAAAAATAGTTATAAAATGCCCCAAAAAGTTACGCCCTATAAAAATTCTGATCTAGGAAAAAAGGAACAGGTTACAAAAATGTTCGATACTATTTCTAAAAATTATGACGGCTTAAACCGTGTTATTTCTTTTGGTATAGATATTAAATGGCGTAAAAAAGTGGTTGAAATATTAAAAAAAGAACAGCCTGAGTCTATTTTGGATATAGCTACGGGCACAGGAGACTTAGCTATCGCATTGGTTAGTACCGGTGCTAAGAAAATTGTAGGTCTTGATATTTCACCAGGGATGCTGTCTGTCGGTAAAGAAAAAGTTACGGATAAAAATCTAGACAATACTATTGAAATGGTCGTAGGCGATAGTGAAAACCTTGTTTTTGCAGATAATTCTTTTGATGCCGTTACCGTTTCTTTTGGAGTACGTAACTTTGAAACTCTTACAACGGGAATGGCTGAAATACTTCGTGTTTTAAAACCTAATGGTTCATTAGTTATCTTAGAAACTTCAGTACCAACTAAAACACCGTACAAACAAGGATATAAGTTTTACACAAAAAATATCCTCCCTTTAATAGGTAAACTTTTTTCAAAAGATGATTCTGCATATGGCTATCTAAGCGAATCTGCTTCCGTTTTTCCTCATGGCGAAAACTTCAACAATATTTTACGGGAAATTGGGTTTATAGATGTAACGAATAAACCTCAAACATTTGGGGTTGCATCAATTTATGTTGCGAAAAAGGCTAATATTTATTTTTAGCATACTCACAATATATATTTGACGTTTTACAATCGTAAACCAGCATATATGAAGAAGTGGTTTTTTATAAGCCTAACGTTGTTGATAACGAATATATTGAGTGCTCAATTCAACGAAAGTCCCATATTGAACAAACAGAACGAGGATAAAAAACTCATTAACTGGGGTTATTTCTTAGGTTTAAATCAGTATGATTTCAAAATTGAATACAAGGAAAATGCACAAGATGTCTTAGTTAGCAAAAGTTTTGGATTTAATGTTGGATTGATTGGCGAACTGCGACTTAATGAATTTTTAGACCTGCGCTTTGAACCAGGTCTACATTACGGATCAAGATTAATGGGTTTTCCTGGCTTTGATGATGAACGTGATGCTATTCGAGAAGTTAAATCTACTTATATAAATTTTCCTGTTCTACTTAAAGCAAGTACACGAAGATTCGGGAATTTTAAACCATTTTTATTAGCTGGTGGCTCACGTAGTTTAAATCTAGGTAGTAATGAAGAAAGTCTAGATGATAACAGCTCTGGTACTTTTAGAATGAAAAAATGGGTTTATAATTACGAACTAGGTTTTGGCATAGATTTTTATTTGGAATACTTTAAATTCACTCCATCCATACGAGGTGTTTTTGCCTTAACCGATGAACTAGTACCAGATCAAGACCCAAATAGTCCTTGGACCGGAAATATTGAATCTTTAAAAACTCG